>Ga0099824_1000373_pt1 | contig 50383 bp, 31 predicted proteins | sample SiratrowhiteBW_FD_76837 | JGI IMG/M metagenome (GOLD analysis project Ga0099824, IMG submission 76837) | Root nodule microbial communities of legume samples collected from California, USA - Siratro white BW | ecosystem: Host-associated > Plants > Roots > Nodule | place: USA: California... | reverse complement strand
ATTCCCTCCACCTCCTATTTGTGGTCCTTTCCCTCATGCTTCTTCTCAGCTCTTGGATTGGCTGATCCTTTGCCAGCTGTCCATTTCTTGTAACTAACTTTTTCCTTCCATCAATTATTGCCAGCTCATCACTACAATCTTCATTACGTCCACTAACAATCTGCTCTCCACTTTTCTTCATTACACATTGTAACTTACATTTCTTATTCAGGTTTTCTAGTCATTTATTTTGTTCCTGAAAAACTTATTTTAGCCCTGTCCACACCAACCTTTGATGCTGTTACTGCACAGTATGCATTAGTTATCCTCTTGTAATCTGTTTTGAGCAGTGCCAGTTAGCCCTGCCTCTGTTTCTATCTGGCAGTAGAAATACTGCATATGATAGCACCTGTCTTTTTGTATCCCAAATAGGAATGATAAGAACCTTTGCAGAACCACACCACAAAAGCTAGCTGTTGTAGTTGCAGAGCTCAACGTCTTATAAACCTCACATACTTCCAATGTGGGACACAGGTCCCATACCTTGCCATTGGTTCCAATATACGAGCATGCTTTGCAGCCCTTACTCCCATGTGGGCTGGTTGTGTGCACTAGCACTTTGGGTAGTCCCAAGTGAATATTGCAGTGCGATGTCACCGTCCACACCACTCTTCTGCAACTGAAAAATGGTGGAAAATTCTGGTACTAATTGATGGAATCTTGGGAGAATTACACAAAAAGCTAGCCCTTGTAATTGCAGAGCTCAAGGTCTTATGAACCCCACACTAGAATCTCATACTTCCTATGTAGGACTCAAGTTCCATACCTTTCAGTTGACTCTACAAGGCAATAACAAGGGCAAAATCAACCTTAGTAAGACATTTGTACTTACCTGTTGTGAGCATTTAAACATTAGTTTGATTTGCCTGAATATTACACCACATTTTTCTTGATTTTGTTATGATTAGAAATTTAGAACCAGCATTATGGACAAATTGGAGGAATTGTGTTCTCTTTGTTTTTTGGCCTTATTAAGAATCATGTGTATGACATATGCAATCTACATAAACAGTATAAAAAGGTCACTAGTTGGACAATTGGCATACATTTATTTATTGGTTTCATCGAGGTACTAATTTTGAAAAGTGATAATTTTAGTTTTCACTTTAAATGTGACATAAGGTTACTTACCCTTACACCTCTCTCTTTTATGTAGGAAAAATTGATGATTCAGAACGACTTCGTCCAGAAGAATTAAACCAACAGAACATAGAGGCTTTGGTTGCTGAAAGTAATCTGGTATCGAATCATTTGACTAATTTATTCCTTTTTGTTGTAAATATTGTAGATATTAGGATATGAAAAAATATCTCTTTGTATCTTTATATTTATCTTTTTTTTATGTTGTTCCCTTATTTTCCTTTTTGTTTACACTTTAAAAGGGAGATTAGAGCTTGTATTAAAAATATGCTGAATATATCAAAGTTTCTTTTCTTTCAACTCTTTCAGTCTTTCCATTTATTTTATAGACGCGTACTTCATTATGTAGCTAGAATTTTGGTGGAAATATTCAAAGGTTAAGATGTCTTTATCAACAAAGGATGCAATTAAAAAATATAATCATTAGAAACAAAGATCACTTCAATCCCTTTGCACACTTGTTCACATAATTTGCAACTTTACGAAAATTCTAACTTATCACTGTTTAAGCTTGTTTATAGTTGTGTAGTTTTACTAGATGATCCTGGTGGACTGACTTGAGCTTTCATTGAAAAGAAACATGAATATGAAAGCAGTGTTCAGTTTTTTTCTATGGATCTGAACTCTAATATGGTTTTGCAGAAAATGGAGATATTGCCAGTCAATGATTTGGATATTGCTTTGCAAAATTTTGTGAATAAGGATGAGAAAATGGCATTTTACACTTGTGTACAATACAATATTCAAGAAACACGAGTGAGTATTCTGTGCTGCATTTATCTTTCATATGCCTTTGTTCATGATGCTGCTATGGTCTAACATCTGGTTCATGGTTTATTCCACAGCCTATTATGATTTAATAGAGTATTTTCTTGTTACTGTCAGTTTTTTGTCTTCTTCTCATTGATGATTTTCATGCTTGATCAGAATAAAATTGCTAAGGATTCAGATATCCTGAAGTTTGAGGAAGAAGATTTAATTATTAAAGTTGGAGAATGCTTGGAGGTTAGAAGCTTGATCATTGTTATTTATTATTAATTAATTTCCAATGGATTTAGGTTTTAAATTTGTTGTGTCTTGTGGGAAAGCCGTGATACTAGTTGGAGATAATCTAGGAACAACAGTTTCCAATGTCCTTCAGACCTCCATTGATCAGAAATTTGTTTGCAGTATTCTATGTTGTTGGGGCCTTCATATTTTTCACGTGACAAGTTTGATGGAAGGAACATACATTTGAGTTTCATGAATGACTCTTAGTTGGTTATCTCTCTTGTTCTAGGAACGTGTTAAGGGACGATCTGCAGACTCCAAGGAACCCACACAACTCAATGCTGATGCTCAATCATGGAAGGTAAACCTTCGTGTGTATTTGCTATTGCAATAGGGTTAAAAAGCTGTTTTTGAGCTGGAAATATTATTATCCATGACCTTTGGTATTTTGTTCTTAACTTCTCTCTAATTCCATGTAGGATTTCCAAGGAAGAAGTGCCGCTGGAACTGGAAGTACTGCAGCTTCCTTCAGTGATGATGAAGATGCCATACCAGTATCTAGCTCAAAGCCAAGTACTAGAGGTCGGAAAGGGTCAACTGGTGCATCTCAAACTGCAACCAGAGGAAGGGGCAGGGGAAGAGGCAGAGGTTCCAACACCATGAAGCAGACAACTCTTGAAGGTTTTCGCTTTTCTCAGAGGTGGCTTTTCTTGCTGATAAATGAACCATTTAGTAGCTTTGTTGAGTTCTTTGCAACAAGGCTATCAAACTCGAGAGTTTATGTTTAGGTCGTGGAGCCATAAACTTGACTCATAAGCTAGACTCGTTAATTTCTTAAAGTTGATCTAATATAAGAATAATTTTAAAATGTCTAAAAATAACTTATATGCATTGAACATGGTACTTCTAATACAAAAACATTCAGCATTTGAACTCCCTAATAAAGAAAAATAGCAAATTACAATAATAAAGTAACAGTTGTATAGTACATTATGGTTGAGAATATAATATCCATGCTGTGATATGAAATTCAACTAATATTATGGTTTGAAATATGAAAACCAACAAAATATGTTGAAGGTGAAAAATATTCCCTGTATTACACGTCACAATTAGTGTGATGAAACCAGTAAATTATGTCAAGTTGAAACTTTCAATTTATCAAAATGCCACGTTATCAAGACATAAAATCAAGAGGACAGACAATGGAGGGTCCGGTCTTTTACCATAAATAAAGCAAACAGTTTATAAATTTTTAAAAAAAAAAAAATCTCTAGTACAGAAAGCAGAAAATAGAAGGAGAGCTTAGGAGGCCTAGCTTGTAGCTTGATGTTATATGAACATGTAGCTCCTACTTGATGCCCAGCCATTGTTGAACAGATCAAGATTCAACACAGAAAGAATGACTAACAGAAGATTGAAGCCTTCAGTGGAACGGAGAATAGTGACAGCCTTCATCACAGATGACAGAATCGCAAGATGGGTGCAGTCAACAAAGGTCAAAATTGCGAGTTGGATGTCCTGAACAGAGATGAGTGTCACAAAATTTGCCTCTGCTGCATTTTAATCTCAGTTGCTCCTCAGAACTGCCCAAATGAGCGTAGATTTGGACCCCGAGTAGAATCACCAACTCACCTCTCCAATCATGAGTTTGAGCAACTTATTAAAGTTTTACCCAAGTCGACCAAGAAATAGGCTTGCATGCGAGCTGAACATATTGATGGCTGCAAACTCGGGAACTCATCTGATTCTAGGCGTTCACACATGAATTTAGTGACTAAATTCTGTAGCACAGTAAAACCCAGAAGAGAGTTGGAAATGATGAGAGAAAACTTACATAATTTTCTCTTGTTTATTTGTATTTATTTTTCAAAAAAACTTTCTAACTTAATAAGCTTGTCTTTAGTGCAGAATATCCCCTTTTTTTGTAACGTATTGTTGGCCAATGGACCCACCGTAGGGTTATTGTGTCAAATTTTTTTTAGCTGAAATTTGGTCTCATTGTAAAAAGACTAAAAATAGGTACATGATCAACCGTAGCAGAGATATTAGCTCTAACCTTAACCCTCGGTTTATTTATTTTCTTAGTAGAAGCTATGATTCTTATATCTGACTTGGGATTTGTTCCATGCATCCCTGTTGCTGCTTGCATGTTGGGCAGTGTGGACCAGATGTTTTTTAGAGCACGCATGAAAATAATTTAATGAAGGATTAGTTTCCCCCACCGATGGGTTATACGGTCACTTTGATATTCTACTAATAATGCCATGACAAAAGGGATAGTTATTCTTCCTGATTTCGTTGACTTAATGCAGGTCTGCATCAGTCACTGCAGCAACTGCCACCCAAAGTGACGCTAATGAGGATAATTTGGCCTCTGCTTTAAGTGATGATGCTGAGAAAAATGATGTTGAAGAGATCGATGATAGTTCGGTATAGATCAAGCTAATTCCTTGTGTATTGCATTCCTTAGTTTGTAACACCTTGAAATATGAAGTATTGATTTATTAGGTTCTTTGATTGAGTGCTTGCCAGTCTGATACCAGCAAAACCTAACATTTTTATGCATGCTATGAAATTTTAAATTTTCACTGAAGCATCCTTGACGTGCTCAATAATAACTAAGTTGAATCTACTGCATCTTATTGCACAGGAAAATGAATCCAAGATACCACCAGGACGGAAGAGAGCTGCTTCAAGGGGAAGAGGTAGAGGATCTACACAGTCTTCTAAACGTGGAAGGAAATCAGATAACTCTTCAATCCATAGAATGCTCATGAACAATAATGATGATGATGACGACGACGACGACATTAGAACAAGATTAAATAAGTCACAACCTCGGGTATGTATCTCCATTTATTTCTTGACTTGTTTATGATAGAATATAAATTACCATTTTCCATTCAAAACATTTTCCATATATTCAGTCAATACTCTTTATTCTAGCCATAGGACTTCTAGAAAGTAGAGCAGAAGTATTTGAACTATGCTTGGGTGTTGGTTGGCGTGTCACCCTTAAGAAAAGCATGGTTGTGAATTTTCTGCAACTGATAGTAGTAAAACAAAAAAGAAGTTCTGGGGATATATTTATATATCAAATTAGTTTATTCACTTCCTATATGAATTTAATTACGCATAGATGTTGAAATTACTGGAAGCAAATTGATTTTACTTAGTGGTCTGCTACCTTGCTGTTGAACCATATTTCCAGGCAAATGTTCATTTCGGATATAGTTCCAGTAAACTTAAAATACAGATGAGGTTGATATTGGAAATTTCTTTTAACACAATGCACCTTCTGATTCTTAACATATTTGGAGTTGTGATTTCGTGAAACTAAGCCCTTTCTCTTGTTTCTAGGTTACTAAAAGCTATGGAGCTCTAAGAAGGTAAACAGTCCCGGTGAACAGATAAATACTGTGTTAGGTTTAATCATTATCTACCTTGTATAAGCAAAATAGTCTGTCAAATGTCAACTAACTTATAACGTCTTAGTGAGATTCGAAGATACATCGGTTAGGCAGAATGGAATTAAGTAATGTTATATGTGGGCATAGGTATATGAAGACGAAAGCAAACCCTGACAGTTACTTCAGAATAGGTTGTGCAGCATTCCAATTAGTTTGTGTTTTCCTGAATGCATTCTTTGTTATTTTTTCCTACCATTCTTTCTCTTTAGGCACCATAATGACATTCAGTTTGGCACAATTGATTGATGTTTTATGTGAAAAGAGAAAGTGAAGTAGGAGCATATAATTACTTTATTGCGTTAACATATAATTACACAAACGCGTGTACTGAAGCAAAGCATGATTATTTAATGGGCAAGAGAATTTAAGACAGACTCGTAAATATATGGCTCGTCAAGATGTTTTTCATGTTTGTGATGGCAAGGTGCTTAAGGTAATAAGCATAACAATATTAATGTTTTATGGGACTCAATGTGTGATGGTGTCAGAAGTGTTGTTGTAATAGAAAGAATGTTATTAGATGGATAGTAGTTAAAAAGTGGAGATCAGAACTATATGTCATGAAAGTATAGGAGTGACACTTGACGAAAATACTATAAAATTAGACTTTGGATGGTTTGAAAGGTTATTAAGGTTCAGAGCTAGAGAAGACTTGAAGATATTGATGATAACCTAATAATTACACGTAGAGGAAAATCGAGAAAAATCCTTCTTAAATTACTTAACAAGTATTTAATATAGTTAGAGATAGAGGTGTTTAAAATGGAACTCGAGAAGAAACTGAAATGATTTAAAAAAAAAAATGAATTTTGTTTTAGAATTTTTAGATTTTTTTTTCAGCCGTTTCGGTTAGTTTAGATTTCGAATTGGAATTGAACTAAGCTGCATATTAAAGTTAATAATTAATGTAAGTGTCTCTTTATTTGTAATTTACTTTTTAATAGAAGAAAAAATTCAAATTATAAATATACAATAATCATAAAAAAAAAGTCATAGTAGGCACCTTTATTTGACAATTTTACAGTTTTTTCTGTAAATAAATACTTAACAATTTTATAACAAAAAAAAAATTATAAAAACCCATTTAAACTAAACTGCAAAATATTAAGCTAGTTTGTAAAGATTTTATATGAAATTAAATTAAATTAAATCACATTTAATTTTTATATTTTATAGGGTAACTTTTTAATAATAGCAGAGCCTTGGGTTTTTAAATAGTCAGGTATTGTTGAAATTAAATAATAATTTAACAAATATCTGAAGTTAACAAAGAAACTAATGCCTCAGAATATAGGCAGACCATCTGTTAAATTTCTATATTTAATTGATCAGTACATAAAATCACGAACTGTGAAACATATAAAAAGGATTTTTCTGTACTTGATGGAGCTATTGTGTAAATTAAAGTTCTTTTGGATTATTTTCGTACAATTTTAATCGAGTGTTACCAAAATAAATTGCTTATACCCTACTTTATGAAATTATTAAATAAATGCTTATCTATTTTCTAGTGAAGCTAATTTGTCTGACTAAAAATACAATGATTTTCATATAACATAAAATTCAATTTCCAAATATCGAATTTAATCTGTGACTCTGCTGCAAATAGGAGAGGACAGAGTTGGTCAATTTAAGAGTCGTGTAGAGGGTTTGATAAAAATTGTTACATGGCATAATTGAACAAATATAACTCACTACTTTTGCAATTATATGGTGCACACATCACTCGCTTCATATATCTCGCTATGGCACAATATTCTGACTTTAAAATGCCGGTTGAATAAAAGTTAGTTCCATTTTAATATTGGGTTAAAAAATTCTATCCAACTAAATAATTGCCAATAGAGTTATATTTGATGGAATAATATACGATAAGTGGTGTTAGAAGCAAGGTGGGGTGTGCCATGTTAATTCCAAATATAGACAAATGACATAGAGTGGATAAAGATAAAATGTGGATAGAAAGATATGAGTTAAGATACATAAAATCCTTTAGAACCTTCTCATTGGTTGCTCCAAAGCATACCATCCCCACCACCAACTTCTACTTCTGTTTCTAACCACAAATCCCTCTTGTTCTCTTTCCCTACATATGATGTTACATTCAACCCTTCTTCTCCTCACTTCTGGAAACCAATAGTTATCATTTTTTGAAGTAACTTGAGGTTTCAAACCTAAGAAGTTGGAAGTCATGGCATCAACATTGATGGCGGCAAGTACTTCTGGCACTGTTCTTAAGCCAACTCCTTTCCTTGGCCAAGGCAAGGGTGCCAATGCCAACCCTCTTAGGGATGTTGTCTCAATGGGAACTGGAAAGTACACCATGGTATTCTCCAAACACCCTTTTCTTGTTCACTTTTTGTTTCAGTCTCACAATTTTATTTTACTTTTGGTTGTGGTTGATACATTGTTAATGGGTTTGTGTTTGTGAACAAGAAGAGCAATGAATTGTGGTATGGACCAGACAGAGTGAAATACTTGGGACCCTTTTCGGCTCAAACCCCTTCATACTTGAAGGGTGAATTCCCAGGTGATTATGGATGGGACACTGCTGGCTTATCTGCTGACCCTGAAGCATTTGCCAAGAACAGGGCTCTTGAGGTTACTCTTTTAGCCTTAAACTTTGTCCATGGCTCTTTATAACAAGAATTTTCTTAATTCGTGCTATTATTAGTCTTAGTGAAGTTAATTATAGAGCAAATTTTATATAGGCTATTACTATTTCCTGCTCATAATTTGATTAAATTATTCTTTTAATTTTTATAAATTCTCTTCATTTTAAGTTTTAATAAATAAAATCATAAATATTACACGTACAAGCTTTAATATTTCTAGTTCATGAAAATAATAATAATAATAAGATTATGTTTCAAAATAGAATATAAATCCATTTTATAAAATTAAATTGAAATCTATCATCTATCCTATTCCAATATGTGAATACAACTTTTTCAAAGAAGACCAACTCCTATCATTTTAATTTGAATTTCCCTCTTCTTTCTTCTTTTCTATTACAAGTATCTTCATTTGAATTTTCCTTTTTTTTTTTTTTTCTATCACAAACCTCTTTCACACTGTTACTATCTCTTTTACACCGTTCCCATACTTCTGTTTCCAAATTCCTGAACGCTTTTTTCCAGAACATTCAAATCATCATGAGATCATAACCAAACTATTCCTCCACCTCCTCCCCATAATCAAACTCTCAACATTCAATTTCTAACCATTCCCCTAAAGAGTCAGAACCATCCGGACGCTAGCGGTTCAACCACTAGTTCCTAAGTACTCTGAACGCGTGGTTAAAGAATTGAGTGTTGAGAATTTTGATTCTGAACGCGTGGTTAAAGAATTGAGTGAGAATTGAGTGTTGAGAATTTTGATTTGGAGAGGGTGAATACGAAGGATTGGTTAAAGGGTGTGAAAACGATAATATTGTAAAAGAGACTTGTGATAGAAAAGAAAAAGAAAATTCCAATGAAGATGATAAGAGTTTGACTCATTTGAATAACATGAGACTTGTGAGTGATTTGATTTCTTAGAAGTTCACTTGCCCAAAATGAAACTTGTATGATACTATATATATCACCAAATATTTAATTTAAAAATATTTTATTTGACATCTAATAATTTAAAAAAAAGATTAATATAATATTTTTTTTAAAAAAATTATAAAGTTGTTGTATAAATTTCTATTACAATTATAGAAATAAAAATAAATTTTATATAATTAAGAATATTTAATATATATATATATATATATTAATTTTTAAAATAAATTTGATTATTTTTTATTATATTTATCTAAATTTATTTGTAGATGACTTTTAAATATATAAATCTTAATTATTAATCTATATAATTTATATTAAATTAATATATAGATTTTTGTTTCTGTATTTTATATTTTAAAAAATTACATATATCAAAGTGTGTGTGCCTGTCTCAGTATTCGTGTGAGGTAGAGAGTAACAAAAGTTCAAATAATGAGACTAAATTTAAGATCATATCTGCATGTGAAGTTGTAGCACATAATTTTTTTTTTTTCCAATAATAACAATGGTTTTGTGGAATAAGGTGATCCATGGGCGTTGGGCCATGCTTGGAGCACTGGGCTGCATCACCCCAGAGGTGCTAGAGAAGTGGGTGAGAGTGGACTTCAAGGAGCCAGTCTGGTTCAAAGCTGGGGCCCAGATATTCTCAGAAGGTGGGCTTGACTATTTGGGTAACCCAAACCTTGTCCATGCCCAAAGCATCTTGGCAGTGCTGGGCTTTCAAGTAGTTCTGATGGGCCTTGTTGAAGGGTTCCGCATCAATGGGCTTGATGGAGTAGGAGAGGGCAACAACCTGTACCCTGGGGGCCAGTACTTTGACCCACTGGGCCTTGCTGATGACCCAGTCACTTTTGCTGAGCTCAAAGTGAAGGAAATCAAAAATGGAAGATTGGCCATGTTCTCTATGTTTGGGTTCTTTGTTCAGGCCATTGTAACAGGCAAAGGCCCATTGGAGAATCTCTTGGACCACCTTGACAACCCTGTGGCTAACAATGCTTGGGTCTATGCCACCAAGTTTGCCCCTGGATCTTAAATCTAATCCCTATTATACCCCTTGTCATCATTCTCATTTGTATGTAGATTATGATCATAAATAATAATTGTTGGATTAGTGTACTTTTTAAGGACTGAGCCTCATTTTAATCATGGGATTATCCCATCTTTTGTTAAGCTAGCTTTGTTTAAAGCATCCAATGATAAAGGTGTTCTTTTTTACCTAATCATGAAAAGTATAAATATATTTTCATTGTTATTTTCTTTTTTATATCTTTAGAATAGAATTTAAATTTGTAATATTAGTAATTAAATGCAACTATTTCTATTGGTTATTTATTTCTTATACTAAAAATTAAACAAGTCACTTTTAACAAATATACCATTATGTTTGCATTTAACGGCGGTTCTACTTTATTTTAGAGGTGGATACTGCAAAACCAGGCCTGAATATCAAATTAACCATTGTTTAGTTTATTTAATATATCTTCATTTATTATAAGGGTGTCTTTTTAAAAGTAGTTATGATGTATTTTTAAATATTTTTTCTTTTTTATATCTTTAGAATAGAATTTCAATTTGTAATATTAGTAATTAAATGCAACTATTTCTATTGGTTATTTATTATAAGGGTGTCTTTCACAAATGATTGTCTTAGAAAGAATAAAAATATCAAATGTTTAGTGATTTTAGTGACCACTTAAAGAAAATATATCAAATGTTTTATATAATTGGAGATATTGAATGTTACTTTTTGACATATTGATTTCTATTTTTAGTTTCTTACAGTTGACTCTTTTTAAGTTTTTGTCCAATCAATTCATTGGATGAAGTTTAAAGCCTTATAGATTCCTTTCATGGTTTAGTGACACTTAATCTCTCTTGTTTGTAAACATTTTTAATTTGGAGTCTTGCTTTCTCTTAACACCATCTTGTGTTTCTAAATAAAATGATGTAAAGATTAATTAGGAATACATTTTTTTGGCTATGTAGAGTTGACGAAAATAATTAATGGCTACCATAAATAAACAAACGAAGTGTTGAAAGAAAAAGTGTTAGGGTAGTAAAAGGTCAACAATATACAAAAGTTAAAAAAAAGCTAAAAAGAGTTAAGCAGTGATCATATATATTTTTATTTCAAATGAATTTTTCGTAAAATATATTTTGTTCCTAAATAGTTCTACCATTTTTTAAATATCTTCAGTTGATCTCTCTTTATGCATATTACAATTTTCCCATGGAAAATCAAATGAAAAAACTTGTGATAAACAAAAAAGATGTTTCCATAATTGACTTGAAAAAGAAAATTAAGAGACTAGGAAAACTTGATCAAACCATGTGCAAATAAGAGGATTTAACCAGGAACACAAGAACTGCAATATTATACATACCAAAACAGCAACAGCAGCTTGACAACCCAAAAAAAGCAAACAAATAGCCATTGAAAGATGAATTTCCATTTTTCCCTGCTATATAGTGATATTCAAGATGTCATCAATGCTTGATATTTATATCCTGGAGACTAAATTTTACATTACATAAGTAACAAAACATATACATCACCAAGCTACACTACTAATACAACTATGCACCCTAAAGTCTACAACTATACACCACTTCTCCATGTAACAAAATTGGTAGATATACATTTTTTTTTTCTCTTCACCAATTAAGTACAGTAACATTTATCAAATATTCCCATAAGATGTACAGATGAAGCAACTTCTAAAATAAGACAGTTTATGACATCAATCATTTTACCATTTTGCTTAATCTTTCACCTATTATTCACCTTTGGTAAAGAGAATATTTGTAAGTTGAATGCTGGCTATAGTGCTCTAGAACTCAGCTTCTCCCACCATCTCCTTCTTTTATCCATTTCTGAATTTGATAATTTTTGAAGTCTTGTTTTTGTTTCTCTTAATCTAACCTTATATTCTTTCTTCCACCCCTCAAACCTATGTTTGAGTTTCCGAAGTTCTTCAATGGAATTCACGGTAGCAGATTGACCTGTTCTAACCTGAGCCAGATTTCTGGCATCATAATCAAAGGTCTGTCTGCGTTGATCAAATTCCCTCATCAGGTGGCTCACAGCATCTCTCCCTAGTCCAGCTTCAGAAATACTGCTAGAATACTTCAATGGTGTGCTTGCACTAGGTGTTCGAGATCCCATGGAAGTAGCATCTTCCGAATCATAGGCAAAAGGTGATGAAACATCACGTCTTGCATGTTGATTGTTGGCATTCTCAGAGGCAAGGCTCTTTCTAGCAGCAGCAAGGCTCATCTGCATTGAAATTGCAACCAGAAAGATCAATATATTTTTAAGCTGTATTTGAGACCATTTATAGATGAAACATTTTAGTAAATAAGGTTGCAACAAACTCATAATAAATTAGATAATCACCACAATTTAAAAATAACTTTCTAGGTATGAGTCTTATTAGTAATAAACAAATTAGTGGCATTGTAAGAGTTTTTGCTAATTTCTCTTTCAAATGACACAGGCAACTAGTTGTTTGGTTATACTAGACACTTCTTTTTCATGGAGAGCAAAGCAAAATGAGTTATTACAATAATATTCACGAGTATATCACAAAAGTTGAGGATTTTTGTGAGCTGAAAACATACTTGCAAAGATGCCATTTGTTTTTGCCACATCTCCTCCATTGATTTCATCTTTTTCTCGTACTCAATCCATCTACTCTCAAACTGTTTTAGCTGATCCTTCAATTCAGCATTTTCCCCTTCCTTTTGCTCTATGGTAGCTTCAGCCTTGATAACCCGCCTTTGGAGTTCAGCTAAAGCTGAAGGTAGATTCTGGACCCGCTCACTTGACACATCCTGCTAAACCCAAAAAAATTAGACATTTATGGGATTGTTGAGTAGCTATGATGCACTGATACTTCAATTTGTGACATGTATCTGTATTTGATACTTTAGGATACTTTACCAATACTACGATGAAATATCTAATCTATAAAGCACTAATACTTCTATGATAAATGTCTGATAAATGTGATTTTAATTTGGATTTGTACAAAAGCAATTATATATCTATTATATTTTAAGAATTCTTATACATTTTTAAATATGTATATGTCACAGTATTGTATCTTGTTATTTTCAAAATAAACATATGGTCGTATAGGATATGCATCGTATCTGATACAATCTTAATTTATTTAGTCCGAAAAAGTTCCAGAATAATTAAATCTATCTCGCCCTTTCAATTAGTACCTCACTTTATACATTTTAATATGCTACTAAATATAGAAATAAATTATTCATGAGAATTAAGAAAAGAAAAATCAATTGTCTTAACAAAAACAGGGATATGCATTCTCATATACCTAGATATTTAACATGTCTAGAAAATCTTATGTTATTAATACAGCACTAGTCTCTTTAATAGTATTAAAAGGTGGGTTGAAAATGAACTGAAAGTTATACAACTCCAGAATTGAAACTCCCAATTGATGCAATTTTTAGTTGGATAGAAGAAATAAACGCCAAAAAGTACCATTGCATGCATAAAACAATAGAAAAAGAACCAAATCAACTAGTTGTCCAAAAAATTTGAGAAAATATGCACCATAAAGTACCTTTTCTTCGGGCATCTTCACACGTGACCTTCTCCTAGATCTTGCATTTTCAGGACTTTTCTTTAACTTGTTCAAGTCACCGCAATTCCTCCGAACCAACCATCCACGAATTACTGAAGGGAAATGATAGTAAGCAAACCATATGCAATGCCCCTGGTATGGGCAAACATAATAATAGAAACACACAAACCAGATTGTAGTGTTGTGGCTGCCATAATCTCCTTAATATTTTCAGCAGAAATAGTCATAGAAGACTCCACCATAACACCATATGCCCTTCTTCCAATTTCTCCCCGAACAACTACAATATAACCAAATTGCAATTAAGTTACAGATAAAAACTATAACCAAGGATAAGTCAAACACTTGCAATAATTTTGACCATTAGAGCCATAGCAGTAAGTGCTTAATGCATATCAATAAGGTCATCCAATTTAGATTTTTCAAAAGTAGAAGTAAAAAAGCACCAACATTTCTTTTTGGTTTCAATCAATTATGTTTTTATGGAAATATTTTACTTAATGGGCATAAAAATAAAGAAAATTATCTATGAAAGCTAAGAACGTTCAATGCAAACAAAACTATTATCGAAAGCAAGACATTACATGATTGTAAAGTAGTCACTCCCTTCTTAAGCTCATGGTAACGACGGCGAGCTCGATAACCGCGAAAGCTTTTTTGAATAACAAGTAGTCCCTGCAAAAGATATTTTCTCCTGTCCTCCAGTGCCCCAATCTGTAAATTCAACCAGATCACATGAACAATTAAATCAGACAAACCATTACATAAATTAATACAAAATTTATCTAAAACAAATAAGGTAGATTTCCTGTAAACAAGAGAGGTTGAGAGACTAGGATATCTTATCATTTGTGAGAAATAGAAAATCAAGCTAAACGGAGAGGGAAAATCTCCCTTGAATATAGCTATGTATTAGCAGAAGTTCAAGGATTTGTACCTCCCAATACCTAATTTTCTCACAAATGACAAGATATCATTCTCTCTCAACCTCTCTTACTTCTTTATAAGCAATTTGTCTTAATTCTTCTCTATCTCTGCTGAACAAACTAACACATCAGCAACTTACTTTCTCATTAACTATCCATTAACTAAAAATTATCCAACCCATTAAATCTAATAATATAATAAGATATATAGAAATGAACTTAAATATGGATGGGTAATGGAAAATGGATTCAATTGCCACCCTAAGCATGATCCAGCTCCCAATACTATGGCTCTTTATATTTTGAAACAAATAAAATACTGTACATAAATGCTAAAGTGAAAACATTAAATTACAGACATATACCTGCCCAGTTCGAAGATACAGTTTGGTGAAGCCGACTTGGTACATTTCAGGAGGGATATTAAACTGTTGCAAAACTGCAACCGAAATGCTCAATGGGTCCTGAGATGTGTTTGCCTCAAAAAGCAGAAACCCATACCTAACATATGTCCGAACACAAATCAATCCATTATTCAATATAAAAATAAATAAATAGGAGTTTCACCACTACCTTTTGGAAAATTCTTGATGTGTCATTCGAGTAGGATATCCAGCTCTCGAAATCCTAACAACCTCCAAAACTCCACAACACTTTAGCTGTTGTAGTACAAGATCTTGATCATATATTCCAGGAAGTTGCTTAGTATTTGGCTTTATACATCGAATAAAGTGAGGTGTGGTGTTCTCCAGCTGATGCATCAACTTGAATAATTGGCCCTAAAAGAAAAAAGACTTGTTAGGCTTATTTTTTCTTAAATTATTGTGTTTCTCTTATTTATTAAAATCCAGGTACAGTTACTGCATCATATAACTTTCAGGGGCTACATCACCACCTATCAATAACAATGAAATCATTTTTTTTCCAAATATTAAAGATACTTAACCAGTTCAAGTAATGCTACAAGAATACCTTGAACTTTGTGCCAACACTCTGCTTTTGTGAGTCCAGAACACCTCCATGCGAGAAATTTGATTCCTTCTGAGCTTGATGAAGCATCTGGGAGAACAACTGAAGCAGTTCACAACTACATGATGACAGTAGTTGAATGGAATCGGATGGTAGTGGATCTCTATTCTTTTCTAGGAAGCCACTTGTATCATACAAAACCTAATAGAGAGGACCACATATTAGAATAGTCAGAAATAGAAATACAAAATTGACTTTCATGATATGCATTCTACATATATCTGACAGCCTATGAAAAAACAAAATTATAAAGCAGGAATTGATCATAACAGGCTACGACAAAAACCTCTGGTTAAAACATTTTTCCTCTAAAAGTAAAACTGTGTTAATATCAGAATGAGAGTTGTCATAAAATTTCTCACGTTAGTTTTGATATTGAATTGCAAGCAGTAGAAGAAACTAAATAAGCATAGTTTTCTGGGATGTGTACGAAGAGAGAAATATACTATTATATTTAGAAATAACTAAATAATCACATTAGAAAACTTATATTTTACAAAACACATGCTATAAATCATTATATTCGTTCAAACAAGACAAATTATAAAGATATTAATTATCAGTAATGCTACTCTTACAGTATAACAACATCAAATGTAGTAGGTTTATGCTTAACACTACAATACTCCGGGTCACTGTTTTGAAAATGAACACAAAGCGTAAACCATTAAATTTAAGGATACTTCAACGTTAAAAACTTCAGCCAAGTATTTTGAAGTAATTAAATTTATCAATTTGACTTTAAAAATCACAAGTATTAGATTTTAGAGGAGCTAACTTTCACAGGTCAATAGGAACTGATACTAACCTCCCCAGCATAATGACAGACACTAAAAGCCCTGCCTCTTTCCCCTTTAAAGCAAGGATTAGCGTGAAGGTGCTGCTTAAGTTTGTTGGCTAGTGTTAGATCAGTGGCCCTGGGGAAATTTGATTCCTCATCCAACAAAGAGAATAGCCCAAGAGGCTTCTGCATATTATACAACAGAGTAAATCATGAAGATACTAGCGACATAGAATACTGTGAACTCCAACACTATGACTTGAACATAATATGATTTTGAAAATAATCTGCAGTGTAAAAAATAGTACTGTCTAGGAAAAGAGTACCAAAAGAAAAACAAAACAATAGCCTGGTTTCCTCCAGATCAGCAAAAGAATAGCTATAAAATTTCAGAAATCTTAAACAATATAAATACCTTTTCAAAGAGATCCAAACACACTTGGTTGTCCTCAAAATCTACTTTGGTCCAATCAATGCCATCTAATTCATAGTCCTGAAACATGAAAATTGCAATGTTGCTATGAAGCATACAAAGATTATTACACACTTAGCATATGATGCAACACCAGCCTTTTTATTGTATTATGGTTGTTGTCTTCCATCATGTGACAGGCAATTTACTGAAGTAAACAACACAGTGATTCAGATAGGTAAGTCACGCACTCAGGATTAAACTAAGCTACGGTTTGTACATCAAAGGTTTCTAGTCGAGAGAAATTTTAGTTTGACACGACATTTTACAAGTCATGTACTATATACGCCAAAACTTCTGAAAAGTCTTCACGAAATCCCTCCCTCATTCCCGAAAGATAACAGAAGTGATAATACCTTCTACATACACACAAAATATATTTCTGGATTTATATCACACTATTGCTTTTGAATACTATTGCTTTTGAATGAAAGATACAACGATACCAGGCATGAAAGCAAGCAGGAATCTTAAACACAGAAATAAAATACTCAGACATATATTACACAATGACAATTTTTTTACCAAAGTAAAGTTCAACATAGTTTCTGACCTCCTGCTCAAGTTTAAACAGATGCCGATTGAAATGTTGTTGAAGCCTCTCATTGGCATAGTTTATACAAAATTGTTCAAAGCTGTTATTCTGCAAAGAAAATTAATAAACAATTGGAATACATTGAAAAGAATCTATGAAACGTGAATAAACATGTTAATAGAAACTGCATACCTGGAATGACTCAAATCCATAAATATCAAGGATACTAATGGATCTCCCAGTACATCGTTTACCCACTTGAAGTGACTTATTAACTTGTTCTACAAGCCAGTCAAACAAGCTTGCATAGATAAATTTTGCCAATGCATCTCTTGCATCAATTGCCTGAACACAGAATAAAAAAAGTTGGATATAATATAATAGTATAATACAGTTAGGAAACAGAAAAATTGATCAATTGAATTGTTCAAGTTATACTCAGACCTGCCGCAATGTTAAAGTCTTGGTAATAGTATCCTTGCCAGCTTGGATTTTATGGGTAGATAACGCTGCCATTAGCTCCTGAGAGCTGCAACCCATTAGCACAGCAGCATTTGTTACAGCTGCCAAGAGAAAACAGAAACAAAAGTCAATATTAGTGTCTGAAGTTTTACATATATCGTTTAGGTTACTATGTTAGTCGTAGACAATATGAATCAAGGGAGGAGGATAGTTCAGCGTTTTATAGACTTTTAGACCATATTCCTGGCCACATGGAACACCTTAACCATTACCTTCATCATTCACCACCTCAATGTGATTTTCATTATCAGTATCTTGGAATGATATATTTCCCAACCATAATATCGCAGCCAGCATCTTAAAAGCTAGCTCTTGATCCTCTTTGCACATTCGAATAATGTCCAATGCTCTCTGAGGTAAAACACATTCAAAAGGAGGAAAAATGACACGATATCTTAGGAGGCTGTAAATAACATTAAAAAAAACTAATGTTGAAAACTGAGTTGTAAAATAATATACCATCAAACTATTAAACTTTTTAGCATCATCAACGCCATCAATTGTTGTGCATTCACTTTGGTTAAGATATTTATATTCGCTGGCCGCCCTAAGATTCAGTCTTTCTGCACAGGAAAAGAAAATAATTCAATATGGTTTATCACAATGAGAAGGCAACTTATCACTTCACACACAGAAATTGGTGTCCATTAATTTCAATACAAAATGAACAATCCATTTAAAATTTGTAAATAAGTTTATAGGGCAGAGGACATCTTTGCAGATGATAATAGGGGATAATAACAGTAAACGGTCATTTAAATGAATTATGTCGGAGGGGCACAGAAATATACATGTATGCAAATTAATAGATAGATCACATGGAAAATGCACCTTTTAGATTGGATGACGATCCCGCACAAAGTTGATAAAATATGTGATATGACCTCTCGCCCAATGCAAGTTGAACAACTCTTGACTGGTCACAAAAGCAAGATGATTTCAGAAGTGAAGAATAATAATATTTAAGATTCAAACTCTTGTTCAAATAGGACATTACAAGTTACCTTTTCTAACAGAACTGTTCAAGTTAGCATATAGGAATTGACATATGAGAAACGCAACCATCCAAATAAGTCAGGTCAGTAAATTCAAAAAAGAAGAAAAAAAATATCAGAAAAAAGCTAATTTTATGTAACATTTAACTGGAAAAATCTTACAAGTTTGAACTTTTGCCCCACAAATTTTCCCCATTGCACTGAAATGGATTTCAATCAACTTCCCCTGCACCAAATTATAAACATATATCAACTAAACTGCTCAGCCAGTATATAACATCCACAAAGTTACAAATCTGCAAAAGAAATCTTATAGAACAAGAACAGGTGGAGTAAGTTCCTTCCACTACAATGAAAAGAAATGTAAACTCACAAATCTGCTAGAGTTATCATTTCTAGATGTTTTTGCATTCCCAAAAGCTTCTAGAATAAAATTTGTCTGAAGGATTTCATTTTCTATTCCTGAACAGCCACCACCAAGAGCAGCTAAGTATTGCATAGCAATTTTGGCAGTCTCTGTTTTCCCAGCTCCACTTTCACCACTGTAAACAAATTTATGACAGCAATTAACAACCATACCAGTGGTTATACCATTTTAATGATATTGAGTTCAGAAACAAATTAATAGGCACGCAAGAAATAGACTGCTTAATGTCCTGAGTGCTAACCTTATGATAATAGACTGATTTGCTTCATCTGCAATGTACAATATGCAAACAGAAACTTTAAATCAGACAACTACATTATACAGGTTTCAAGAAGGGGACAAAAAACAGTAATTTCATCCACCTCTCATCATCTCATTATAAGCAGCATCTGCCAAAGCATAAACATGAGGACTATCAGTAAGTTTCTGCCTATAAGCTGAGACATAATCAGCTCCATAAACATCGACATCTTTGAAAGGATTGAGTGCAATTAAAATTGGCCCTGCTTTACTCTGCATACAAGGAGTACGAGCAGCATATGAGAATAGATAAATAATCAACTGGGCAGGAAAAACAAGCCAAAGCAGCAGACCTACATAAATCATATCCTGAGTATATCTGTACTGAAGATTGTGAAGAACTGAAGGCTCATTTAAATAACTGAGCTGTATAAGATCTTCAATACCCTCTAAAATATCAGGATTAGCAGGTAGGAGGTCTGCCCTGGCCACTTGCATAACCTGCAGTAACAACTCAATGGCCCAAATCACTTGTTACTTTGCATAGTCAATAATGAATACTACTTTTGAAAGACAAAAAGGCTCAGAAATTCACATTTCCATCTGAGAGAGAAACAGATGCTTCCTCTCCAGAAGTTGACTGTATCGTTCCCAGCTCCCACTTCCCTCTTGGTTGCCTACACCAAACATGAAGTTTCTGTGGAAACAACCAAAAACAGAAAGGAAATTTAACAGACAAGACATTGCATAAACATGCTGATATACAAATAGATAAAAGCCGCAAACGAACTTTCATATTTTCAACGAGTAGGGAGGCTTAGGGAAACACAACAAACAGAAAGAAAATTGAGCTGAAAGTACGCTATGCATGCCACAAACAATTCACCTATGCATAAGTGTTGCCAATATGAAACATCAAACAAAGAAAATCTGTGAATCTAAACATCAGCCAATTTTTAATTAAAAAATTAAAATACGCAAGCAGATTTCCAATCTAATTGACATGAGTGGAGTTATTTCTATTTGCAATTCGGAAAAAGGTTGTGCAGTAGTGTTAAAATTACAAATTACAGCTTTTTCAAACGCCAGCTTCCATATTTCATTCAAGCTCGTTGCTTTTATCTAAACACCAAAAACTTACCATTCTATGACTAAAAACCATAGCACACACAAAAAGGCAGACAACTGAAAACAAGCTGAGGATTTCAAAACACTGAGAATCGCTTTTAAAACTCCAATCCATTAATCAACCAGTTATTACTTATCACTATTAATGATCATAGAAATTTTCAAGTCCCCAATCACCTTTTTTATGAAATAAGCAACGTTGTCATCCTCCAACTCCTCAGACTGAGGAGGAGCTTCACAATCAGTAGAAGAATCATTCGCAGTTGGAACCAGACACGGTAATGATTGTTCACTCACTTTCTCTTCTGTTATGACTTCGTAAGGGGATTCCACATGCAACTTGACCTTCTTGGACCCGAAACTACCCTTCCTTCTGTGCCCTATCGCATTATTATCACCATTAAACTTGAAGTTATTAGGCAACATCCTCCTCGCCGGCGGCATCCGCGCCCTCGACTGCGGCCGCGACGGCAATGCCGGCGGCAAGTCCTTCGGCCTCTCCTCCTCGTCTCTCTTGCGAAGCGACTCAAGCATCTCCTCCAGCGAACTCCTCGTCAGAGCAGACATCGAAGCTGATAACATCATCTTGAAAACCTCAATCAACAAAATTCACCCAAATTTCACAACGTTTCCCTCAAATTCAGAAACTCTCATACCCAACCCAACTCGAGATTTTTCAATTTTCAGCACCCCATTTCCTGATTCCACCAACCATTTCAGAATCCACGCGGAAAATGACAACAAAAACGAAAAAAAAGTATTTTTTTTTTTCTCTGGAGGTGGTTCGAAATAACAAGGTCGAAAAGGGTGGGAAGAAGAAAGAAAAGGGTCGTTGGAGCAATCAACGCAACCTCCGAAAACAAACTCTAGAGGTGCATTTGCCAAATCGAGGAACGTCGAAGGTTTCCATGGCTAAAAGCGAAAGTTACGAGGTTTGAATGAGGAGGTTGAGGTTGTTGCGAACGAGAAACAAAAACAAACCTCCTCAGAGTCTCAAAGACAGAGCGAAAGAGAGAGAACCCAAAAAAAAAAAAAAAAAAAAAAGAGAAGAAGATAAACTCAACCATTTTATAAATTACATATAAAGTAGTTTATTGTATAAAACATAATTTAACTTTTTTTTCTTTCTCTAATTTATTAAGTATTTATAAAGAACTTGTCTAGGTATAATCTAAGTAATTTATGAAAGTATTAATACAATATTGGATCATACAACATTTGTCAAACTAGATTAATATCTTTACAGAAAATCTTGAGTTATGAAAACCTAATATTTTCTGTTAAACCTAAGTCTCTTTGATTTTAGATAAACTTTTATATGAGCATATGAGAAGAAATACTAAGATAAAAAAAAATATAAATCAAATAATTTATTAAAAATAAGAAGGCCATAATCATTTATTTATATATTTATAATCCTTAAAAATATATTTAAAAATTGTAATTTTCATGACTCATTTTAGTTGGATAAGGAATATGTGTCTATAAATAGTTGGTGTCATATTTTATGGGAAGGTCCTACATGGAACTGAAGTGAGAGTGTGCACAACCACATCGTTTAATCTCAGTCACTCAAATCCTATCATTTTTCTTTGTTTAAATAGCAACTTCAACTATAAAAATCTTATTATGATTTTTTTATATATAATACTTTTCATTTATTTTCAGTAAGATGGAAGTCATGTTCAATTTTTTTATCAACATAAAATAATTAAATAAATAGAAAACATAAAAGGATGTTTATATACTTATAATAACTTCAGAAAATTTGAGATATTTCAATATTAAATTCTTAGTATAATTTAGATTTTGAGGGATATATATAATTTGGATTTTGCAATTATTAATAAAAATATTACCTTTATATTTCCAGCAACTTTGATGGCGTCTATAATTTTGAGTTGGTCCATGAGTTGAGGGTACGCCAACGCACTTATCACAATGTCTGCTTCTTTGATCACTTTTAGAATTTGTTCATACTCAAGTTCTCCCTATTCTTACAATTTAGACTCTTTTAGAAAATGAGCATTTCAAATAATAATCTATTTTCAAAGGAAAACACATACTAACAATACAATAATCTATTTTCGAAGGAAAACATATATTAATAACACACTTTTACCCTATTATTTAAATGTATTTTATTACTACTATTATATTGGATTTAATTAAATTGTAAATTCTTTATTTGATATTTTTAATCGAATTTTTCTATTACATTTTTTCTATTGAATACTTAAATTTGTATATTTTTCAATTGGGTCCTCATTATTTAATTTTTTTCATTAATAAAATAATATGACTGTTATCATATATATTATCTTAATTATTTGTCTTTATGTATTAAAAATATAAGATTTTGTGGTTAATATAAATTGATATTGTTGTTAATAAGAGACTTTATTTATTGAAAATGCACTTGGTAACAAGGTAGCCATGTTTCATCATGGCTTTTATGTATCACCCATTATGAGCAAGGGACCATCATCTTCATTAGCATTAATGTAGGTAACATTTATAGTTTGTAGTTATCAAACACATTTTCAATAAAAAATAATGAAAATTACTTTTCTTTTATATTAACTACAATATACTTTTTAATTAACCACGGTATTTTTCATATTAACTATTAAATCTTACATTTCTTAACATAACTTTTGAAAACAAATAAGTAAAATGATATAGCAAGATAATAATAATGTTATTTAGTTAATAAAAATATTAAATGATAGAAATATAATTAAAAGTTATACAAATTTAATAAAATATTGATTAAAAATATCTAAACTTATAGAAAATTAAAAGTTAATTAATGAAGTCATAATATTATTTCCTAAAATTTGATAGATCTCACACTTTAACAAATATTTTCATAATTTTTCTAAATTTAGTTTGAAACTCTAAAAAATGAAATTATTAAGTTGAGAAGTGAACTTTATTTACATACTATATTTTCTCTTACAACTTTTTATTCAATAATCCAATATTATAGAATTTAATATTTAAATGATATGATAAATGATTATTTCTTATTATAAAATTGGTTTATTTTTAGTTAGGGTATGTAAGATCTTTTATCGGCAAGTAAAGGAATGAAACACTTAGCTTGGTTATTGTGTTGGAAACAAATATAAAAAGCTACAACAACAGTAAAGCAAATATGTTCGGTTTCGAAAGACGACATCCCTCGCGGTCGGTTGAAATTGGATTATACATTGAAGAAGGAGTAGCCTATAAAATATTATTATTTGTGCACGTGGTTAAACATACTCAATGTTGTTCGTATTCCTAGCATTCACAATCAAGTTTCCAGATAAATTTCTATGTTAGTGAGTTTATTGTATGATACTGTCATTAGGGACTCTTGGATATGGTTGGTTGGGTTATATGTAATTTATTAGGTGGGTTCATTGCACATGAATGCAGTTGATGATTGAATTGTGGTATTGTGGTCAATGGAACTGGATATGTAAAATGTTGGAATATTCTGAAGATGTTTCATCTTATTTAATTTATTTTTTGTTGTTAAAAAATAATAATAAAATTGGTTTATTGAATGGAACTTTCATTTTCTGATTTTGTTTTTCACACTCAAAACAACACCGAAATACTAAACATGAGCACATGAAGATTCAAACCTTGATTTGGTACTACTAGTCCTTTCTATAAAACTCAAACTTGAATATGCTACTTCTTGTTTGAAGAGAGAATGGAAAAAACCTGCACAAGTGTGACTCCCATGGAGGTGAAGTCCCTGCAAAGTTGTGTCTTGGAGGAAGGAGTTTGTGAACTGAGAGGACGATTATAGACCAAAGTTGGATGACCTAAAGAGACACTTGCCTTCACCAAATGCTTTCCTATATAACCAGTTCCTCCAAACACAACTATCCTATTCTTTTTCTCCATTTTCTTAACTCTCTCTTCTCTTGCAAATCAGTGCTTAGCTTAACCCTTTAAATGACATTCTACATTTTCTATCACATGTTTTTTCTTTATCACCATGTTTCACATGCTTTTTTTGATCACCATGCATGCATTGATACCTACCTATCAACACTGAATAATAAGATTAAAGCAAAAACAAGTGGTGCCAGATGCATGGCATTTAATGTGTGGGGATATAAGTACTTTTGAATATTCAAACCTATTCTATTATTTAATTATCATCATTACAAATTTTGTAGACTTTATCATTATTTTTCAATTTTCAACCATTTTATTTATGTGTTAAATATATAATAAAATATTGACGTGTTTCTGTAAAACAACATCATTTCATCATAATTTTTTTTATAATAAATCGTGTAAAATTTTAAAAATATAATAGTAAAAAGTAAAAAAAATAATATTGGAATTTACAAATAATAATAAGTAAGTAATAAAAGTTATAATTACTCCTTGAAAATTGAATACCACCAATAAGTGTGCAAGGATTTCAATAACTAATTAATATCAAGATATATGTCCCTACAACTTAACGCTCCAAGCCCACTAATTCCTGTTCTACCATTTTTAGGTGCTAATAAATCAAATATCAACAGTAATAAATGACAAAATTCTTATAATAATTTTTTAATTTTTACAATAGATAAGTCATTTCAAGTAAACATGACTTCAATAAGAATAAGTTGTGTTATTTTAGAATAATTTTAATTTCATAGAACTGAAGATAATTTTAAACCTTAAAGACAAGAATAATTTTTTTTATCAATTATGAAATCGTGCCAAAAAACCATAACTTTAATATTTTAATTGAATCGTTTTTATTTATAACAAGTTTCATCTAAAATTAATTATATTATATTGAACTCATTAGGGTTATTGACGAGTTTAACATTAAAATACAGGAATAAAAGTCATAAAAGGGTTCAACAATTTCTATATGGAGTAAAGTACTGAAGTCATAGGTAATGTTACATTTTTTTCATTCTCGTTTTCCTTCGTATCTACGTATAAGAATGATAAGTGATAGGGAATTTTGTGAATAATTGACGTTGAACATTGTATGGGGGCATTTTGGGAATTAAAAAAATTACCTTTTATGGTGTTTCACTGGGGATCATTATTTTGCGTTTGTATTTTTTGTGACTGTGCCAATTTCTTCAACTTAATCTCTAGATTGCTGCACTTTCTTCTCAGGCATTTAAGAATACCCAAATTCATCTGCAACCTTCTGATAAGCTTCAACAATTATATGTATATCAGTGTGAAATTAAAGTAATTACTTGATTAATTGAGAAATAAAAGTTATGTTTCCTTGTATATTGTGATTTGTGTTTTGAATTTACGTATTTATGCATATTATGTGAGTTTATATCAAAGGATTTTTATGATCTTCTATGTAACTTCATGTTAGAAATATTCTCTTCTCATCTCTTTGTGTGAGATGAGGAGAAATCGTTATCCATTTTTGATAAATTTTGTTCTTGTTGCGAGAATTATTTTATTTTGAAAAGGTGGTCCATGTTCATATAAAATCTTAGGTTATATTAAGTCATTGATAATAAAATAAAAACAATTTTAATGTATATAATATAAGTTAGACAAGTATAAAACAAGTGTTAGATGAAAATAGAAAATATGCCCTTGGATAGGGTCATAAACGGAGTACTAAGAAGTCTGTTCGAAATTGAGTACAAAATATTAAAGTTCAAAATCCCGATTTCAATGAGAGTGAAATGGTAATTGATACTCATGCTTTTATTTATTTAATTATTTTGTTTCTCCTAGTGGAAATGTTTAAGCAATTTTCTGTAACAAGCAATTTTTGCATCACTTCTTGAAGAACTGGAGATGATGACAAGGAAATCAATTACAGAAAAAGAGTTGTTTAAGAAAGCAAAAGTTGTGTACTACAGAGTGCCCACACGTGTGTACGCAGTTCATGTGCAACTTCAACTTTCTACGCACGTGAGACACCAAAGAAAGTCACATACAAAATTAGTGGCAGCATTGACTCATAACGGTAAAGACAAAAGACTATGTTTAAATAAACTTTTGAATAAATATTTATAAAAAAATAAACTTTAATAATTTTTTTGTTTAATGGTATGTTTTTACTCTTAACTTTTTATTTTCTTGATTTATTTATAAATTTTACTTTTGACACACTCATGTTTTCAACTCTTTCTATTGTTGTGAAAATTTTCTTCCTATCATACTTATGTTAAACTCCGAATGAAATAACATAAATATAAGTGTTTAAATATTTATTTTTAATATAATGAGGAATTTTAACTATCATTATTAATAAATCTTATTTTTACTTTGTATCTTTATTGCGATTTTTCTATGTTAAAAATTGAGGTGTGGATGGTTAATAAATAAAATAAAATCTACTAATAGTAACAGTTAAAAACTGTCACTATATTAAAAACAATTCTTTTCAATACGCTTTTACTTAAAAAGTGTTGATACAACTTGAAATGTAATATACAAGAAAAGAACATTGAAACAAGCTGAATGCAAAATATGTTAAAAAGTAAAAATTGTTGATAAAATTGGCAAGATATTCATAAAATATTTTTCCTTTATCTTCTTCAAAATCTAATCTTATCTTGTGAGAAAAACTTAATTCACTCTTATCTTTCTCCTCCAAATATTTATCCAAAATGGCCAAAATTTCAAATGTATTGATATATACAGAATTAGTCAAGAAAGGCTGCACTTAGTTCTAATTCCTTCACTAAATTTGAATTGACTCACACTATATATATGGTCATTCCAACACCATATGATGAAGTCTGCATAAGAACAAATTGTAGGAACAGATATGGCGGTGGAGGTGCCAATTGCAAATGATGAAAGAGGTTACAATGGGAAGATCACTTGTATTGTGATTCTATCTTGCATGGTGGCTGCCACAGGAGGCATTATCTTTGGTTATGATATAGGAATTTCAGGCATGAATATATAGCTAAATTTCATAGTATTGATGCTTTTAGTTACTATCTTACTGTGGAAAAATATATGTTAGATTGTAAGATCTTGGTGTTGTTCCTTTGTTGTTATTACTTTCATGACCACACACACTTGTTGAAAAGCTTAGTGAAGAGAAAATAGATGGATCAAACTGATTAATTTTGTTTAACTTTTGTGTTTAACTTATCTCATATCAGTTCTTTGTATTAAAATAGTCTCTTAAAACCAGTTAGTTGCTGGAATCACAAGAACTAGACTAGATCTTCTTAAATAAAATATCATATTCAAGTATTATGGATAAGAAAAACTTAGTCAAAGATCATTCAGATTTTTCAACAAAGATTATTAGACAAAATTAGTATTGTACTTGTACTTCATTAATATTTGTATTACTAAAAGGATACTCATTCAAATCATGTTCTCAAGTTTTCTCCTTCATTTTGATCAGTGAGTCATATACTTGGATCAACATTCACTAATTTGCTAGAACTGCAGGTGGGGTGACATCTATGGTGCCATTTCTGGAGAAATTCTTCCCAGAAGTATACATCAAGATGAAGCAAGACACCAAGATTAGCAACTACTGCAAGTTTGATAGCCAGCTCCTAACAACATTCACTTCATCACTTTACATAGCAGGCCTTATAGCATCCTTCTTTGCCTCATCAGTCACAAGAGCCTTTGGCAGAAAACCATCAATCCTCATAGGTGGTGCTGCATTTCTCATTGGAGCAGCTCTTGGTGGTGCAGCTCTCAACATATACATGCTTATACTTGGTCGAGTCATGCTTGGAGTTGGCATTGGCTTTGCCAATCAGGTACCATTTTCCTTACAACTTCCTTATATACATTTGTTTTATCATGTACACCAAATGAGAAATTATTATATGATCTGGAATATTACATGCCTATGATTTGTGACCAATTTTCATGTCACATATAATCAAGATCTTATATTTACTACAAAGAGTTAATACTCTAAATCATAACAATCTTGTACTCGTGTAATAATTTGTCTGCAACTTTCTGTGACATCAAGAACAGTAATGAAATCAACACTGTGACAGCAATTTAGAACCTTCACTATAATCTTATATGGAAGTAACATTTCATTGTTTTGCAGTCAGTCCCTTTATATCTCTCTGAAATGGCACCTCCAAGATACAGAGGAGCAATCAACATTGGTTTCCAGCTTTGTGTTGGCATTGGTGTTCTATCAGCTAATCTGATAAACTTTGGAACAGAAAAGATCAAAGATGGCTGGGGTTGGCGTATATCTTTAGCTATGGCAGCAGTTCCAGCCTCAATGCTCACTTTGGGGTCACTTTTCCTCCCAGAAACACCAAACAGCATAATCCAACACAGCAAGGATCGTCACAAGGCTAAGCTGATGCTGCAACGCATCCGTGGCACCAGTGATGTCCAACAAGAACTTGAAGACCTTGTTGAAGCAAGTGATGTTTCAAACTCCATCAAACACCCTTTTAAGAACATCTTGCATAGAAATTATAGGCCTCAACTTGTCATGGCTATAGCCATACCCTTCTTCCAACAATTCACAGGAATCAATGTCATTTCCTTTTATGCTCCAATCCTCTTCCTAACCATTGGATTAGGAGAAAGTGCTTCACTTCTTCTGTCAGCAATTGTAACCGGGGTTGTAGGCACTGCTTCAACATTCATCTCAATGCTCATGGTTGATAAACTAGGGAGAAGAGTTTTGTTCATATCTGGGGGCATCCAAATGTTCTTGTCACAAGTTGTTGTAGGGAGCATCATGGCAACTCAGCTTGGTGAGCATGGTGAAATAAGCAAAACATATGCATATTTGATTCTACTTTTGATATGCATATATGTTGCAGGGTTTGCATGGTCATGGGGGCCACTAGGATGGTTGGTTCCTAGTGAGATTTTCCAACTTGAGATTAGATCAGCAGCTCAAAGTATCACTGTTGCTGTGAATTTTCTCTTTACCTTCATAGTTGCTCAAACTTTTCTTAGCATGCTGTGCCATTTCAAGTCTGGCACATTCTTCTTCTTTGGGGGGTGGGTGGTGGTGATGACAGTGTTTGTATACTTGCTGTTGCCTGAGACCAGGAATGTGCCAATTGAGCAAATGGATAGGGTGTGGAGAGAACATTTGTTTTGGAAAAGAATTGTGGGAGAAAAGAGTTAATGCACAGTTATATGTGATGCTTTGTATATATATAACATGTGGACAATATAGAAAGGCTTTATCTTTTAGTAGAATTATAGAAGAATTAAATACATGATCATCTTCTATAGTTTGAATCAAATCTTACAGAAATTAATTTTCAAAATTAATCTAAATTTTAAAATTTTCTAAAAGCAACTGTTCCTGATCATCTTCTACCATCATGACAATAACAATAATAATGATCATAGTGATAATGTTATATAGATTATCTATAAAATTTTACTGAAAATGAAGTGACTATTGTTATTGTTGAAAATTTGTCATTGTAAAATTCATATTTTTTTCATTTTCAATATTATTTTTTTATTTTAGTTCTTACCACACATTTTCTTTTAATTTTTAGTTCCTATGATCCTTCTAAGTAACCCTTTGAAAAGCAAAACGGTAGGGACATAAAATTTTCACATATTATAAAAACAAAAATGAAAAAGTGGGTATTATAAAAGACTAGAAAAAACTAGTATGATCAAAAAAATTATAAAATCCATTTTAAAATAAATATTACTATAATGACAAGAACAAACTGTGCCCAATTCAACTATTATGTTCAGCAAAGTAAAGCAACTTATTAGTGTTTAAAACTTCACATTCATATAAGAATTCCTGGCAATTTTATGTAACAGATGAGATACTACTTGTGAGATTTTCAATCAGAGACTCCACTCTAGGTTATAGAAATTCAGCATCATGTGCAATGTTCCTAGGCACTTGCCAATATGTGTAAAAACTCCTTGGTCCTATTGGTCCCATGCATTTCCCTTCTACAAGCTTGAGTTAGCCAAACTGTACAATTATTAAGGAAAAAAGTCACCATTTATGCTGTTGATTTTGTCCTTAACCATGTGGTTAGAGGTACATCTCTCTCACACCACATACAAAAGCTTATCCTATCATAGAGGCAACCAAGTTTGACATTTCTTATTAGTGTTACATCAACTAGTTAAAGTATATAAAAGTATATGCAAATCTCACCGGTTGGTGAAATTGAACTAGACTTAAAGTTCTAACCAAATTTCAGCAGTGACATTTATGTTGAAAATTCAAACCAATGTACTGTATTGAAGTTTGGTTGACTACACAAGTCAAGAAGCACTACTTGCTTATGAATTAGGATCAACCATATTTGAAACTGAATCAATCTCTCTAAGTTTTTACCTGTGTATAAAGAAAAGGCTTTTAATGGCTGTTGGGTTGGCTATAGCAAGTGAAAATGGCCAAAACAATGGTAAGATAACCCTGTATGTTGTGCTGTCTTGTGTGATGGCTGCCATGGGAGGAGTGATCTTTGGCTATGACATTGGAATAGCAGGTGGGGTGACCTCAATGGAGCCATTTCTGAAGAAGTTCTTCCACAAAGTGTACCTTAAGAAAGAAGATGTCAAAGTCAGCAACTACTGTGTATTTGATAGCCAACTATTGACCTCTTTTACATCCTCTCTCTATGTTGCTGGTCTTGTTACTTCCTTCTTTGCTTCGTATATCACCAAAGCCTTTGGCCGCAAACCATCCATGGTGGCTGGCGGCGCCGCCTTTCTGGCTGGTACAGCTCTTGGAGCTGCAGCTTTTAATGTGTACATGCTCATAGTTGGTAGACTTTTGCTTGGAGTTGGGGTTGGTTTTGCAAACCAGGTAGCTACCTTTTCCTTCATTTTTCTACACTATAACAAGTACTTCAAATATTGAGTAGAACTTAAGATTCAATTGGAAACTAGACAATGCTTGTCTTGCCAACCAAGATTACAAGATTAGAAGATATTTTTCACCAAGAAACCCCTCTTATCCTAACAACTTAGGATGCCTTTCTTGGTCTCCCTCTCCCCTTTTTAGAAGATTAAAACTATGTAATTTACTTTCCTGAAATTTAGCTTCTTTTTTGCTAAGTTGGTAATTCTCATGCTTTCTAGAATAAGTTGGGCACGTCTGATGTCTACTATGCTGCAAACTTGGCTCAACCATCTCACATGCAGACATGTTTTTTTGGTAGTTTTAGCAAATACTAACAAGTGCAATAAGCGTATTGGTTAAGAAAAGAAAAATTGAAAGCATTTCATAAGAAAAATCACTACTTTTTAATGCCCTTTGACCAATGTCTTTTTGGTCAACGATAATAAGAATTGGATTTCTAACATGTTACTTTTGAGTAAGCTAAATAATGTTAGTCATTGACCGAAAATCAATCATCTATAGCTTGCAAATGTATAATAAATCATGAAAGTATTGGAATGTCAATTTTTTTTCTCATCAAGGATTAAGATTAGTTACTTTACCATTTCTTATTTTAGAGGAGCCAAATCAAAACAAGAAGACACTAATTTCTTTCACATTGTGCACTGCTTCTGTAGGCTGTTCCTTTGTATCTATCTGAAATGGCACTACCACGACTAAGAGGAGCAACTAGCAATGGCTTCCAATTAAGCATTGGCATTGGTGCTTTGTCTGCTAACCTAATCAACTATGGAACAGAGAAGATTGAAGGTGGCTGGGGTTGGCGTGTGTCCCTAGCCATGGCAGCAGTACCAGCCTCAGTCCTAACACTAGGTGCACTTTTCCTCCCTGAAACTCCCAACAGCTTAATCCAGCGCAGCCATGACCCTCAAAAGGCCAAGTTACTGCTTCAGCGAATTCGAGGCACAGAAGATGTGCAAGCAGAACTTGATGATCTTATCAAAGCAAGTTCTTCAAAAACCAACGACAAACAATCATTTAAGATCATTTTGAAACGAAGGTATAGGCCTCAGCTTGTGATGGCAGTAGCTATACCATTTTTCCAGCAACTGACAGGGATCAATGTCATTGCTTTCTATGCCCCTTTACTTTTTAGGACAATTGGGTTAGGAGAAAGTGCATCGCTGCTGTCAGCTGTGATGACGGGAGTTGTAGGTACTGGCTCAACATTCATATCAATGTTCATAGTTGATATACTAGGAAGGAGAAACTTGTTTATGATTGGTGGCATTCAAATGTTTGCATCACAGTGTATAGTTGGTGGCATAATGGCCTTTCATCTGAAAGATCATGGTGGATTAAGCAAAGGGTATGCTTGTGTGGTGTTGGTTATGATATGCATATATGTTGCTGGGTTTGGGTGGTCATGGGGGCCACTAGGTTGGTTAGTGCCAAGTGAGATTTTTCCTTTGGAAATTAGATCAGTAGGGCAAAGCATCACAGTGGCAGTGAGCTTTATCTTCACTTTCATTGTTGCTCAGACTTTTCTCTCCATGCTTTGCCACTTCAGGTCTGGGATTTTCTTTTTCTTTGGAGGATGGGTGGTGGTGATGACTATATTTGTGTACTATTTTCTGCCAGAGACCAAAGGTGTGCCACTTGAACAGATGGAGAAAGTGTGGCAAGAACATTGGTTTTGGAAGAGAATAGTGGGTGAAATGAGTGATAGAGAGAGCATAAACGTGAGAAATGGATATGATACTTCAAGGAAGTTCTGAATCAAATTCTACCGATGTTAGCTTAAACATTTGTCTATGTAACCTTGACTATATTACTTGAGAGAAGCTTAGTTTCTTGTACATTTTTACTTGATGAATAGCGTGAAAATTTCTAGTAAACAAAGAATAAATTCTGATGTGATGGAGACATGTTCATCCACATTCATTTCAAGCACTTTTTCTATACTTTATCTAAATCACAAAAAATAACAGTAACGTGTTGTAAGTCACTTTTCTTACTACTATTGAAACTGTAGTTTGAACCTCACGCAAATATTGTTAAAATTGTAAACAATCTTGCAATCATTGTTAATTGAAATATCATACGCAAGAATAATATTACGATAAAAGCACATTTACGTGCTAGTAATTTTCCTCAGTCAACAAAATTAGCATGCTGATTTGAATTCATTTGTTGGGAGATACTCATTTCTTGAACAGTTTCAGTCTCAGGTAGCACAGTAAAAACTTCAACGTCTTTCATTGCAGGGCTCCTAACTGAGTATTTAAATGTCCAACCATGGCAGGCACCAGCATGCTCCCCCTTTTTATTGAGGGCAACAACAGCTCCCAAAAAGTCTGGAAATTTTCTTGCTATCCGTGCCATTGCATCTTTCGCAGCAAGTTTGGGTTCCATTCCCAACCTCATACTCTCAACAACTTGATAGCTGAAATTGAATAGAAGTATCAATCTAGATATTCATAATTGAAAACACATAAGAATATTTAATTGAACTGTAACTATACAAGAATAAGATTGCTTGAAAGTTGAAACTTCCAAGATAAATATCATAAAATGTAAACTTTAAACCTAACTCGATCTTATAAAACTGACTTGTTAAAAGAGGTTTGTACCTACTTATAAACTACCGAAAGATCCTATCTCTAGTCGATATGAGATCTTTAACAAAAGAATATGTTTTTTTACCGGTCAATGCACTACAAAATGAAGTTTAATACACCATAGTTGCAAAAGGATTATCATTTAGCTATTAACCAAGAACATTACATGATGGACCAGTTTTTCTCCACCCCAAATAGCAATTGCTTGCCAAAATTAACAAGCAATAGATATGCAATGAAGATAAGACACCATCGAACTGTTTGTGTGTATATGCCAATATGCATAACTTTCTGAAGACAATAAAAAGCAACTCAGTATGTAAACTAGAGAAACTAGAGACTTTCTGTGCTACCATGGAAGGAAGCGCATCATGATGTCACCATCCCCAGTTGCACAACATGCACCAACTTCCTCCACAGCATATGCTGAGGATCCAGCTATAGGACCATCACCTACCCTGTAATCAAAGAAATAAATATAAAGAAAACTTAATTATAAAAATCAGTAAGAGAACAAACAAAGGGTGATCCACTTCTGCTGCATTAACTGTGTGCAGTATATATCCAAAGAGGATATGTATCTGGAATTGACGGAAGCACTTTTCCCAAATGAAAACGTCCAGCAGAGTAATATAAAGACTAAAAAAAAGGACTAAAAAGATTCATGTGACTTCAATAAATCAAGATAATTTAGCTTGAAAAGGAAGACAGGTGTGGCTATTGAAGAAATGAAAAGATCGGTCCACTTCTAATACTGGCACTGGCAAACACAAGGTTACCTGCCAGGAATCTTGAATGTTGCCCCATTAGTTGATGTGCCAACGGCAATGTGTCCCATCTGTGCCAAATAAAACTTGTCAATTGCATAGATAAAATGATGTCTAAAAATCAAATTTTTCACCAAACCTTACTCTATCAGTAACAGCCATTGATATAGTATCATGGCTATGAAGACCAACACGAGGTGATCCGGAATTACTAGTCAGCTTATGACCAGTACTGGAACATGTTTCACCAGGATGCCAAAGGTAAGGTGTTGGACTATAAGGACCACAACTATTTGCAGGTGACACATTTTTCCTGAAATTTGGTTGGCAACGACCCTCTTTCCATTTGGTCCACTTCTCCACAGATTCTGGTGAACTCAAGTTTGTAGGCCCCGGAAGACCCATTGAAATAGCAAATTCTGATGCTTTCTCTCCTACCAGCAAGGTATGTTCAGTGTGCTGCATTACTAATCTGGCAGCCTTGATTCCATCAGTTACATATCTCATGGCTGCAACAGCTCCTACTTCCATTGTGAACTGTGTGTTCCCTTAGCAGAAGATGGGTCAAAAAATCATGCCAGATCAAGAAAAAGTACAATGCAAGACACAAAATCTAGCAGATCCATAAAATGGTAATTGGTAGTTACCGCATCCATGATCAAAGCATCAATTGTAGTCTCCCCATTCTCATCTGGACTTCCACCAGGACCAACTGTTCAGAAAGGATATTCAATCAAAAGGCATGCTTAACAGTAATATCATGAAGACATGAAGAAAAAACTCAAAAAAGAATCTCAAAATGGCTAAGGACTATAAGCAGAAAGAACAAAAACAGAACCAAAAGCAGAGAATTTTTCACAACTCTTCCCTTCCCAAGATACAAGCTTTATTATAATTCTGAATGTTATGTTCCAAACATTCAAGTTCCAACCTGTTCCATCACACCTGAGTTCCTCACAGGTAGAGCAGCCTTCAACCACGGAATCCACTGCCGAAGAGCCGCCGTCAACAGCCTTCCATGCAGCTCTGACAGCCTCAACGAAGGGCCACGTGCTCACAACCAAAGGGTACCCTTCCGTTTGCACGGTTTCATGCCCCACCACCTGATTACAAACAACACCCATCACATCAAAACTTGCTTAAAGACGAAAAAGTTAAGATTTTGAGAGCTGGGCACTCAAAATTGATCAGTTCTACTCTGATTAGAGACAGAAGCTAAAATGATTTGAGAGTACCAGAGAGAGTAAAGGGAGAAGGAAGACAATGATGAAGGACTTTGCAGGCATGGTGATGAAGGTTGTACTTGTACCACTGTTCTCCAAGGTCTCTGAAATGCATTGAGAGAAAGCCACTTTGAAGAATTTTATTGGGTTAAGAGCACACTTTCCTAGACATTCAAGATAGTATTGTTGGAAATGTTGCAGAAAAATAATATATTAATCAAATGGAAACAAGATATTATAGAAACATGGTTCTTTTCATTTTCAACATGTTTTTTCACTTGCATAATGTATATAAACTGTGAAGATGTCAAAGTGGCTGTAAAATCTTTCACATAACCAATCCTAATGTATCTTTTTTTGTTATATCTTTCTTATAAAGATTTTCCTTTTGAATCATAGTAGTCTTCTTTTCTTTACATTCTTTTTTTTCAAACTTAAATTTCTTCAAAATTGTATTTAGATACTTTATTTTTAAATGAAGACTTATTAATTTCTTGTTTGAACTTCATTTAAAAAAAAAATCATTAAACACATATAACCCTCTTGTTTTCTAGGATGGTCTTGTGAGAATTAAAGTAATATTTACAACTTTAATTCCTATTATAAACAAATAATTATAAATATTGAAAGATTGAGTTCAAATAAATCTTCTTAACTTTATCAAATTTTATAATGCAATTCTAATAAAATATTATAGTGAATATATATCAAAAGATAATTGGGTGAATGAATCTTATCTTTAAATGATTGTGAATGATGGAGTTGAAGAAATGATGTGAAAAAATAAAAGTTCCTTTTTTTTTTGTTAATTTGATATTAACAAAAAAAATTATTATTAATTGTTATATGATACTGATAATGAGGTGGCAAACTTTTGATTGATTGTTTCTACCACCTTAAATTTAAGAAAGTGTTATGAAAGTGTTTCTCATGATAGGGGAATTTATGTGTAAGTGAAGCTCTAATATAGAGAGAGTGAAATAGAATAAAATAAATTAATTATAGGATATGTTTAGATAAGATTTTATATAAAAAATTATAAAAAGATAAAAAATACGAAATGAAATGTTTCATATATTAAAAAATAAGAATTTAGAAAAAATATATAAAAAAATGTTATAAATTAATTTATGTACAAAAGGTTTATTTCAGTTTTCTTCCTTCCTAATTTTAATATTTTAAAAATAGAATAAGAAAAACTTCATTCTGTTTTGACTTTTTCACAGTTTGTTTAGTCAAAAGGAAAAAAAAAAATAAAGTGATAGAAATTATTACAATTAAAAATAAAATAAAAAAATATGTAACAATTCAAAGTATTTAGTTGAAGAAAAAATGTTTGTGGAGAAAGTATTACAAACAAACGCATAAGATTATTTTGAATAATTTTTAAATGAAACAAGGAAAGCAGTCTCATTTTCACTCTAAGATTTGTTTAGTCAAAATGACGAGAATAGAATACTGTAAAAGATTGAAATTAAAAAATAATAAAAATAAGTAAAAACTACAAATATTGGATTAAAGAAAGAAAATAATATATATATATATATATATAAAGAAAATTGGTGAGAATAAAGTAAAAGGGTATTAGTACCATGCGCCTATTTTTCAATTATTTTCCTATGTTTTCAATTTATATTATTTGTTTTAATACTCACCCTATCAACCAAACAATAAGTTAGTTAAAAAAAAAGACAAACGATCGTACATTCAACATGTAATCCTTTTTTTTTTTAACAATTTTATAACTTTTAAAATAATTATTGTAAAAATTAAAAAAATCCATAAAATATAACAAATATTGTCATTTCACTTCTCAATATTTTATTTAAGTAGAGTGGTCAATTTATTCGTTGAAAGTTCATAAAAACTTCGATATAATTCTATAATTTAAATAAATTAAAGCAAACTTGTTGAAAATATTTTTTCTATCGCATTCAATTTTATTTCAGGAACATATGATTAAAATGCAATGTAATTTTGTTATACTATCATTAAAATACAACTTAGTTAATGTATATAAAATCTAAATAACCAACGCTACAAACGATAGAAGCTTTGGCAAGCGAAACAGGCCAAATTGACAAACGAAACTGAACCAAAGGCGCAGGATATACTGAAATACTTTTGCTAAATTGATTATAAAGGTCAGAGAACTTAACTTCCATTTAACCATGGAATCAAGTAAGTATTATAGCGAATTGTGCACAAATGAGACAGGGTCTACAGTAAAAACTCAAGAAAAGTACTTCCATTCCAACAAGGTAACAAAAAAACAAATTGATCAAAGCATGTCGTGCCACCGCATTATTAAGCCCTGAAATGAAGCAGGAAGTGTTAGGCAGGTTTGGCAACGGTGAAATACTTTTGGGTCAAGACCACTAAACATGTACTGTTGCACATCAAAACCTAGAAATAACTGGGTGTAAAAGTTCATGGTCTTTTGTATGGAGAGGCAGAAGCAGAAACATTAGCTTCAGAAAGTAACAGCTAATTCATGCCAATAATTTAAATTTAAAACAGTGTTAGCTCAGGCATCCCAGCGAAATTTTCAGAACCATATCTATATATCATATCTGAAGAAAAAAGAATCTGTATTAGCTCCACAGTGAAGACACTTCATTAAACTAGCAGAGATACTGTAAATTAGAAAAGTAAAACCAGGAATGGAAATGGGTTAGAATGTTAACAGGTGAGAGGGAGTGGTAATGTATGCAAATGCGTGCCGCTGTCTGTAAACAATTTAGCACTCAAAGGTTTGTGTTGAAAGGTTGAAGCTCCCTCAGGAAATCATTTTGACAATATATCCAACTTGCAACCTACCTATATTTCTAAGAGAAATCTCATGCTGAACTACAAAATAAAAAGTCTACTCTATTGATAAGATCAGCACTAAATTCTACTCTGATAAAGAGAAGCTCATTCCTTGTCAAGCAACCATTAACCATGTATAAGATGACATTTCCAATAATCTCTGTTGAAACTTGAAAAGGCTAAATTTATATAAATCATAAGAAACCAGATCACCAATAAAAAATTCTTCACTCGAGGATTTTCCAATCAAAAAGGAGAAATTCTAACAAATATCAATACATTCTTTTGTTACTTTCTTTAACGGCCTCCAGACTCTCCACTCTCTATTAATAATCAAGTCCACTCTACTATCAAGACCAGCTTAAAAAACTTTACTTAACAAGAAGGTTTTAAACTTTGGTGACATTCATTGGTACATTTTCATTGGGATCCTTTCCATTGCAGAACACCATGGACATGTGCTGATAGACACCACGAAAACCTTGACATTGTGGCCACAATTGTGGTTGTGAACCTTTTCTTTAAAAATTTACTCTCAATACTTAAAAGATTTTAATTTTTATGCTGTAAGTATAAAGAATTCTACATTATTGACACATTAAAATTCGTGTAGGTACAATTTCAAAATATATATGGTAAAAGTCAACAAACTTACCAAACATAACAATAACGTGATTGAATGACAATATATGTAAAAAACACCCTTCACGCTGTCAATGCTAAACTATTTACTCCACTTAAAATGCATGTAAAATAGTGCATTGTCAATTATGTGCATAGCATTACACTCCTCCAATTCAGGACACCCAATTAATTAACTCAATCTCAAATGCAAGTAAATTAAACCACAGCTAACCACGCATTACACATAACACTTAGACAAAGTCTATTGTGCATTTTTCATATTTTTCTCTAATCAGAATTTTAAGTGTCAACTCTCATATTTATCTGCATAATAAAAGCTAGCATCAAATTTCAGCATTAAAAAAATCCAATTCTAACCATGCAACAATAAAAACAAGCATGTGAGGAATTGAATCTAATTTTAAATCTAACACCACAATTACCATCATGAAGAGCCAAGCGTCATGCCACATTGGCTCAGAACCGACTTTGAATTAAAGACAACTTTGAGCAGCTTTTGCTAGGGTAAAAGGTTTATACCTCAGGTTTTACTACTAGTTGCTTTCAGAATTAAAAAAAAAAAAATCCAAACACACATCATATCAGTCCAAAATCAATTTTGCGCTCAAGACATCAAAGGTCAAGTAAAAAAGCGCAATGAACACCATGTGCATTGCATTACACAATACACGACACACAACTAATCAACTCAAATGCAAACAAATCATGCCAGAGCCAAACGGGAGATTGCGATCATTGCAATCATCTCCAAAGACCAGGAGCCATGAGGGTGTGGTCAAGAGTACAATGCACACCATGAACATTGCATAACACAATACACACCAATTACAACGATTCCTCAAAGTTAGGAAACACAATTAATCAACTTAAAAGCAAATAAATCAATCCAAAGCCAACAATGCAATTACCATTATCACAATCATCGGGTGTTAAGAGCCATGAGAAGGTTCTGTCCGCCAGGCAAGTACGAAACATTCGGCGACTTAGCCAGCGTGGAGGCTACTTCCCTGGAGGCTTCAATCCTCCTGAGTTCAATCAGCCCCATTCCAGCTGAGGCAGTGGCATCAGAAATCAGCTTCGCCGCGTCACTCTCTCCCTCGGCGCGGATAATGGCGGCCCGCCGCTCCTGCTCGGCCTTCATCACCACGAACTTGGACCGCTCCGCCTCCTGCTGCGCCACCTGCTTCTGCTCCACGGCGCGGGAGAACTCGCTGCCGTAGGAGAGGTGCGTGATGGCGACGTCGTCGAGAACGATGTTGAAGTCCTTGGCGCGGCGGATGAGGCTGTCGCGGACGAGGGCGGAGACCTGGGAACGGTCGGTGAGGAGCTGATCGGCGTTGAACTGCGCGACAACGGCCTTGAGGACCTCGTTGCCGATTGACGGAAGAACCTTCTCGTCGTACTCGAGACCGAGGTTCTGGACGATGACGGGGAGCTTGGCGGTGTCAGGGCGGGAGAGGACTCGGAGCGTGAGGTTGACCATTTGGAGGTCCTTGGTGCCGGAGATGGAGGAGAAGGTGTGGGGGCGCGTGCGGATGTCGAAGATGTAGGGTTTCTGGACCCACGGGATGAGGAAATGGGTTCCCTCGCCGACGGTGGCGTCGAGAATGCCTCGGAAACGATCGAAGAGGACGGCGCGCTGGCCGCCGTCGACGGTGTATAGGGAGGAGGAGAGGGCGGTGGCCGCCACGCCCAGGCCGAAGGCCGAGCGAGCAAGATTCGTCAGAAAAGATACGGCGGCTTGGCTGCTTCCCATTTCGGAGAGGGTTTAGGGTTTTGGGGGTTTTCTCGTCTTTCTTGATTACTTTGAAGGTTTTGGACAACGATTTCTAGGGTTATTTTGTCTTGAAGAGGAAGTTATATATATATATATAATTTTTATCACTACCACAATGAAAAGTGTTTTAGTATATAATTTTGATTTATGTGAGTGTGATGTGAAATAATTTTATATTAATATAAATAAGTACTTCACACATGTAATAACAACATAATAGAAATTAAAAATTACAAAATATATATAGTGTTAAACATAAATGTTGACCAATTCCCATGTTGATTTTAGATTTATTAATGGAAAATACCAAAACTCAAGAACCTCAACATATTATAAAAATGAAAAACTTGAAAGTTTAAAATTTTGTGATATTTTATAGAAATAACAAAATAAGAAGTTTCATTATTTATATTTTTTAAAATATTATATTGATAAAGAAATAATTGAGAAAAGATTGGACTCAAAAATAACTAAAGTAAACTATATTAGAGAAGACTATATAATTAGGAAGGAAAAGGTTTGATTGTAAATAGATATAAAAAATGTTAAAGTAGCAAACTGAGTAAGGTTTCATGAGTTAGAAAATTGTAATTTAGAGTAATATATCTTATTATATAGGTTGGATTTATGTCCATGGTTAAAAAAAAAGTAATTAATCATATAATTTGACACAATTTATGTTGTAATTGATATTAATTGTTTTGTGGCAGAATAATTTATCAAAACTCACGATCTCATAGTCACATTTAGACTATAACTTATAATAATTGATATCAGATTTTTCAATTACAAATTTTATTCTTAACCATTTAAAGGTTGAAGGGAAGCATGTGACATCAAATGGATTTAACAAATTAATTATTTCTTTTAGCTACTTCTTTTAGCGTTTTAACCTTGGACAAACAGATCACTTTAATCCTCTTCAAAAAATTAAAAAAAAAAGTAAATAAATTTAATAAAAAAATACTTTTAAATTCAAATCACATTTATAAAATTAACTTTAATTTTAGATATAATAATTAATATATGAATAAATATAAATTATAAGATTTATGTGTTTTAAAAAAATAACATGACTTTTTTCTTAAAAAATATAATTATTATATTATAAAATGAATCAATCCATAAATTTACAATCACATTAGTCCATAACTTATTTACACTATACCTAAATGATTTATTTAAATTAACCTGATTTATTTAAAAACTATCATTAACTTTTTAATAATTCATTATTACTATTTTTTAAATCTATAAAAATATATTTTCAATTAAACATATTATAATAACTTAATATATGAATAAATATAAATTATAATAAATGTATGTGTTTTAAAAAATAACATGACTTTTATTTATTTTTTAAATATAATTATTATGTTATGGAATGGATCAATCCATAAATTTACAATAAGATTGATCTAACTAAATGAAGTGAATTTAAAATAATCTAATTTAATTTAAATTATAATCTTTTTACTAACTTGTTTTATGAACTTTTTGAATAAGTTAATAAGATTAAGATTATTTGTAACAAGTAATAATATTGATCATAATTACACTTTTGACCAAGAATAATGTCACATTCACACACATTTGTGTGTTTATAGTGATTTTATTAAGGTGAGGGGAAAAATAAAATAAGTTATGAAGTCAATATAAATATATAACATTTTTTAAGGTGTATAATAGATAACACTTCAATGATGTATTATTTGGATAAGCACGGAAATTAAAGAAAAATAAATAGAACAATAGTAAATTACTTTTTAAAGTTAAAAAAATAAATTTTAAAACTATCAATTTACTAAATCAAATTTATCGATTTTAATGATTGTGTAATATTTTCTTCTTGATATTAAACTTATTTATATTTATATTCGGATTGGTTAGTTCTCATTCCCATTGCATTGCGGTGAGACAATTAACATTATATTTACTAACATCTAATATACTAGTATTATATAATTTAACATTTGCTTTTCATATATGATTGTCACATTGATAATATTAAAAAATTGACCACACATTCTAAATAAACTTTAATATAAATTTTTGTTTTTAAGTATATAATATTTTATCTTATGTTAATAAATATATGTTTTTTAATATTTAATCGATACTAAAGTTTTTTATTAAAGTAATATATAGTTATATATATTATTTAAATTTTAATTAATAAAGTAATAAAATTAATTAAAGTGTTTTTATAACTTAACGCTAATAATATATATAATCTCTCTTTTATATGATATAAGATAATGATAATTCTACTAAACTTTTATCTTTTTTATCTTTATTTAATTCTATAAGATATGAGATATAAAATATAAAATAATGATAAATTTATTAATCTTTTATCATTGAAATTAACAAAATAAAAATAAAAGAAGAGTCAATTATTTAAAGAAATTTTTCTAAATTTAATAAAATAAATTTTAAAATTAAAAAATTTACTGAGTCAAATTTATCGGTTTTAATCGTGGTGCAATATTTTCCTCTTGATATTACCTTATTTATATTTATATTGCAATTTGTTTGTTCTAAGGTAATGAGACAGTTAACATTAATATTCACTTAGATCTAATACCCTGATACTGTATAATTTAATAGGTGCTTTTCATATGATTGACACATTAATAATCTTAAAGAAAAGATAGACCACACATTCTAAATAAATTTTTAATATATAATATATTATTTTATATTAATAAGTATGTGCTTTTTAATATTTGATCGATATTAAAGTTATTTTATTAAAATAATACATAATTATATGTATTCTTTAAAATTTAATTAATCAATTAGTTAAATTAATTAAAGTGTTTTGATCACTCAAAACTAATAATATATATAATCTTTTATAAGATATGAAATATAAGATAATGATAAGTTAATTAAATTTTTTATAATTTATTACTAATAATATACATAATCTTTTATAAGATACAAGATAATGATAAATTAATTAAAAGATTTTGATAACATATCACTAATAACATATATAATCTTAAGATATAAGATAAGGATAAACCTATTAATCTTTTATCTTTTTTATCTCTCTTTAACTCTATAAAAACATATCGATTGTACAAATCACTCACACATTTTCACACATTCTCTTCTATTCTATATTCTTTTTACTCAAAAGTTCTCTCTTATTTGAAGTGCGGTTTATTCAAAACTTATTCTGGAGAAAGTTGAAAAGCTTGAGGAATACAACTCGAGTAAACACTCCATATTTGGTAAGAACATATTCTTCTATATAATTTCTTACCTTTTAAATATTAATTTAACACTTAAATTTCATTTTTATGAAAAATACATTATCACGATTGAATTAAATATTTTTAATATATAGTTTAAATATATGCTTTGAATTGATTGAGACTTTTGAACTATACGATTTCTTATTATGATTAATACATAACAATAAATGTTTGATTGATAATTTGAAAGGTTTCTTTAAAGAATGCCGTAATAGTCTAATAGTAAATAGAATGGTAATAGATAAGTGTTTTCCATATATAATATATTAACTTGATAATATGCGTTTCTACTATATTATTGACACTTTAAATATTTTTTTTAGAAAAATATATAATTACATTTTAAATAATTCTGTTATAGGTAAATGATTTTAGTATAAAGTTGTATAATATTTGATAACTGTTTAAAAAGATATTTTTAAAATACATAATCACATTCTAAATAAATTTGGAATTGATAAATATTTCTAGTGTATAATGTGGCGTTTTAATAAATATTTGTTTATAATATTTAATAAAAGATGTTTTTTCAATAATACATAATTAGAATCTAAATAAATTTGTAACAAATAAGTATTGTTAGTACACAATTTATGATATTGATCACACAAATATGTGTTTTTTTATATGTATTTGATTGATAAATAAAAGATTTAAAAATATAATTGCTTGTTATTATTATTCATTTAAACATTTTTTTTTTATTTTTGTAAGGTTTCAAAGGTGGAAAAAATATGGAGTCAGTTAATGTTGCTTCATTATCAAAGGCGTGTTTTTGTACTGAAGATTATTTTATCCTTAAGAATGGTTATAGTCCTTCTTATTCGCCATCTCAAGAAAACTTTAGAAAATATGTTGGAGATCATAGTCAACCTCTTCACAAAAAACTCACAAAAAGTGATGTGAATGTTAATTTGAATAGACTTCTACTGATTAAGGAAGAAGCAGAAGAACATTTTTTACCATTAGTAGAAGATCATGAAGATATTGAAGCAGGAGTGGACGTTAATGCGTATGATAAATATGGAAATATTTATCCTCTAAAATTCAAAAAATGGGCAAATAAGTATTATATTTTGAATGGTGCATGGAAATCTTTCTTCCAAGATTATAAATTGCAGAACGACGATACAGTCACAACTTGGATGTTCCGTCATTCAAATGATAATAAGTTATGTGTCGCTCTTGAATTTGAAAAAAACTAGTTATCATGATTGATACAATCAGAGAGTTTATAACTATATTAGTATTATTAGCCTTCTAGTTTGTGACAATATCTTTTTGTAAATAATACAATCTTATCACTATATATTTCTTATTATTAGTATATTTATTTTTATAATAATTTTGTTAGAATTATTTGATATTAATTTTCTTTAGCACTCTGTGTTAATTTTAATTTTATATATTATAAAATATGTTGTTATTTGAAGATGATATGTGTAGTTTTTATGTTTTAAATTGTTTTACATTATGGATTTTGTGAGTTAGTAAGGTTATTAATATTAATTAGTAGAGTAAAATACGGTGTATAATGGAAGGGAAGGTTTCAAAATTTTATGATTTTAAATACAATTAAAAATAAAATAATAAATAAATTGTATATCAAACAAAAATATTATATTATATTATATATTATTATAAATAACAATTTTTTTAATACTTAACTAATTAGAATGAAAATAATATTGTAAAACAAAATTTATGAAACATATCCATATAAATATTATTAATAACTAAATGGTACATGGTTCGTGAGCTTGAATAATTTTTTCCGATTATGATAGTAAAAACATTATTTTATTATTAAAAAACCAAAAAAAAAATTAAAAATAACTTTAGAAATATATTCTTTTTCCATTTTCTTAATATCTTTGTGTTCAATTTTTTCTCCACCTTTTCTTTATCTTCACTTTCTTTTTCACCAACTTTTCTCTTTTTATTCTTTTTCATTTTTTTATATATATTTTTTTCAAATTCACCTTAAATATTTTGTGAAATTATTCCAAAGTACCAAGATAACTAAAAAAAAGTAATGTATTTAGTGCCATTAAAATAGATGGTGTTTACCTAAAAAAGGGAAATTGTTAGTTAACTTGCAACTAAATATGAGATTTGAAAGGGAAAAACAAAATAAAAAAACAAAAGACGTATATATATATATATATATATATATATATATATATATATATATTATATTGTATGAATAATTTACTGTTACAATTTCGTTATAATAATTTCATTATAGAATTTACTAATTGTTAACAAATAAATTTAATAAACTACTAATAATCTTTAGAAAAAATAAAAATATATTACGAAAGAGAATAAATATTAAGACAATATTCGTTAAGATTTAAAAGATAACAGAATTAAAGTTTATAAGATTCAAAATCACTCTTTTAAATCACGACAAATAACACAAAAATTTATGAATAAATAATTTAATAAATAACTAATTATTATCTTATAAAAATTAACTGATTCTCTTAATATCCTCAATCAAATATAAAATAATCGTAAAACATACAAATATAAGCAACAAAATATTACCAGATAATAGAATATTATATTTAAAACAATTCATGAAATTGTAATCAATTATATATTTTAATTAAAATATATTTTTTCTATTTTTATTAACTTTGTGAAAGCATATATTCATGACCATCACATAATCAATCTGTAGAATTCTCTTCTTTCCTTCTGTCACCTTCTCACATTCTTTGCTCCAACTTTTTGTTTTTTCAAAGGTGTCATGGCTATGATTTCAAGTGAGTTATTCCCAATTTTCACTTACTTGCCAGCAAAATCTCTTTATAGGTTTCAAAATGTATCTAAGGGATTCTATAATCTTTTAGAAGAAGACTTTTTCATAGTGAATCATGTTCATAACTCATTGAAAAGAGATGATACATGTTTCTTCCTTCAAGGAGAAACCCTAGACAGGGAGAAAATTATGTTGTGTCCATTATCTTCTCAACAAGCATCAGGTATATCTGGAGATGTTCTCAAGTTCTTGTCAACATCGAGTCAAATCTTGGCTTCAACCAAAGGATTAATAATCTGTCGCACAACAGATAAGTCACCTACTGAATTTTACATTTGTAATCCAGCTACAAAGTCTAGGTTACCAATTTCTTTACCCATGCATGTTGAAAAAAATGTGGATGCACATGTCATAGTATTGTTGTTGGAGTGTTATGATGATTTTGATGATTACATGGTGGTTCATTTTGAAACTCCAATTGATTGGTCTTCAAATTATGCATGCAAGATTTTTAAACCTAGAGAAGGGTTATGGAAGCCAATGGAAAAATGTTTCTCAGCAGGTGGGAGAAACATGAAGTTTAACATGCCTGTGTATAGTAATGGAATCATCCACTTTCTTTCAGATTGTGGCTCTTACTTCACTAGAGAGAGCCTTTATTTTGAACCCTATATTATGTCTTACAATCTCAAGAATGGTTCTTCCACAGTGCTGAAGTTGCCTAGAACTGTTAGAAAGGGCTCAAATGATAAGAAGTGTGACATGGGAATTTTCAATTGGGGTAATGTGTTTATGGAAAGTTCTTCCATTTGCTTGGTGAGACTGAAAAGATCCACTTTTAAGGTTTGGATTCTGAGAGATTATAAAACAAGTAAGTGGAGGAGAATCATGAAGGCAACAACAAGAGAAATGGGTTTGAAGGAAGAAAACCCTAAAATCAAAGGGTTCAGTGTCATGAATGGTAAACTTCTTATTTTTGCTACTAAAAAATATATCTATGGTTGTGACTTGACAGATAGAAATTGCATGAAAATTGAGGAAATAGGTCAAAACAAATATAAACATAATGTTTCTTTTATTCCATACATGGATATTCTTCGTCCATGTGGACCTGGAGCTGCAATTTTGCCTTGTTAAGACTCTTAGAAATATTTAAGTTTTTAGAAAAAGTATGTGTAGCTGAATTTTATTTGTTTATCATGCTACTTTGTTATTGTAATATCTTTTTAATAAATAGTGTTATTTTTCAATAAATTTCCTATTTTTGTCTTTTATTATACCTACGATCTATTAATTAATTGTACAAAATATGGTATTTTTTCTTCTTTCCATTTAATCCTTATTTTAAATTTGAATAAAATCTATAGAATATTTTATTAGGATTTTAAATCTTTAAAAAAAATCTATAGAATAGTCAATTAAATATAGTTTTCCTTTTAAAAATGTTAATGTATAGTTTTTAGATGCGTAGAATTATACAAATATGGACTCGCCGAAAATCTCATAAAATAAGTTAAGGTAGAACAGAAAATTTACCACATTGTATAAATTTTTGTGTAAAAAATAAAAAATCTTAAAAATAGAATAAATTTCCTTTACAAAAAAACAGAAGGTCTAAAATATGGACCTCGTTCACTATTAAAATTCTGGAACTTCTCACTATTCAAGATATATACAATATTAAATTTATTACTTTTCACTCGCTTAATGGAAAAAAATAAATAGGTATGTGTCATAAAAATGTTAACTGGTCATCGTGAATCATTCTAAATTACAACTTATTCAAAACAATATAAAATATGATACTTTTAAAATGAAAAAAAAAATTAATGGTAAGTGTTGAAAAACAGACTCTATATTATGGTGACTAAAATTCAAATAAGTAGTTTTTTATATTTTATTGAAATTTTTGGCTCATCCATTCTATACTCGGGATAGAATTTGGATCAATGGAAAATTTAAAATTAAGTGACAAGAATTGGTTATAGAATCTATTATTAACAATATATTAAATAACGTATCAAAAATCTTAAAAATCAGTGAATTGGTTATAGAATCTATTATTAACAAATATATTCAATAACCTATCAAAAATATAATATTTGTTAAAATAATGATTATAATATTGGTTGTTAAGATTTAGACATATAACAACTAAGACTTAGAAGACTTAAAATCACTACTTTTTCAACTATTTTTTTTATATATTTATTGTTTTTAAATTGATATAAAAGGTAATTGCTTATACATGATATTAATTCTTTAAAATATTCTCAATCAAATATAAAATGACTTTAAAATATACAAATATAAACAATACAATATTATGTGAAAATAAAATTTGAATCTAAAATAATGTATGAGATTGTAATCAATTACACATTTTAATTGTTTTTTTCTTCTATTTTTAGTAACAGATCATGTCTTCGGAATGTATTCAAATGAAATAAGAAATTTTTTATTTTAATGATTATAAATATATTATTTTTTTAGTTTAATCTATAATGATATCTGATGTGACAATTTTAATTATATCATTATTGTTAAGTTGACAATTTTTATTCATATAACTAATTAGATTTAACAGTAATAGTAAATGACAAGAATTAACAAGAAATAAAAATAAAAGGATCTGTATTATGGTGACGAAAAATTCAAATAATTAATTTTTATATTTTATTTAGATTTTTCATTTTTTTCATCATTAAAACACACTTTTGGAAAGACTTTAAAATATATATGAAGAACAAAAATTAATAAAAAAATTTAAAAACGTATATATATATATATATATATATATATATATATATATATATATATATATATAAATAT
>Ga0099824_1000372_pt1 | contig 50404 bp, 28 predicted proteins | sample SiratrowhiteBW_FD_76837 | JGI IMG/M metagenome (GOLD analysis project Ga0099824, IMG submission 76837) | Root nodule microbial communities of legume samples collected from California, USA - Siratro white BW | ecosystem: Host-associated > Plants > Roots > Nodule | place: USA: California... | reverse complement strand
TCAAGTGTGAGTCCCTCCTCTACCACATTGATACACTCCCCCTCGAGCGGAAGCATTCTCAACCCGAGTACATTACTCATGACCCTTCACTTGTACCGCCGTTCACACACTTATACGGGACACACTTGCCTGAAATCACCATCAGGAAGACTTTCGATACAGGGTCAAACTGTACTCGCCCAGGCCGTAAACCAACGGCTCTGATACCACTTGTTGGGAGAATTCGAGGGGGAAATACCGGAGAGATCTCAAATAATGTGAACTGAGTAAACCCATATAAGAGAATGACACCACCTCCTACCCAAAACCTTAAGGCATTAGGTTTGCGGGTCTTCTTTCTTATATGTTGCTCAACTTTCTCATTCCTACCAATGTGGGACTTCAACTCACACTTGAATATCTAACAAAAAGAAAAAAAATATTACAAAACTTAAAGAAAAGTATTAAATAAGGTTATTTAATAAGATGAATGTTTTAATAATTTAAAATTAAAATAGATATGCCATGAAGACTAAATGGATATATGTACTAATCCTCTCTTTATACCTAATTTAAAAGATCATGCATTATTTATAATCATACTCGTAATCAATTAAAATTGAAATTTACACCAATAGATTTATTTGTCTCTTCTATATAAATTAAAAAAGAATTAATTATATAAATTATAAATATTTTAATAATTTAAAGTAAAAATGAATATTATAAAATAATAGATATATAAATATCTATTTTATTTTTATACTCAATTTAAAAATTATAAATTATCCATACTTATTTTGTCCGATATGAAAATTTTCCATAACAATAATAAATAATTAATTTAATCAAATTATTTGTAAATAACATCGTACATATACTATTTATTTATATTAAATTTATCGATATCTCGTTTATAAAGAAAACTCAAATACTTGAATTTCATTCGAAAACTCAAGTCTATACTTCATTTTCTAACAAATTAATTGACATTCAACGTTATATTAATTTCTATTATTATTTGATAATTTTTTGAATCTCATTTTTTAATTAGATAATTTATCTTTTAACAAATAAAAACTAATGTATTAATTATTTCAATAAAATAAAATAATTATACATATTTTTTGTTTTAAAATAATTAAATAAATATTCTTTTAAAAATAACAGTTACATAATTTTTAATACCTTTATTATTAAGTTATATATATATATATATTAAAGCATATTATTTTTCTAATTTTTAACTAATTATTCATAAAAATAATAAAGTTAATAAATTATATATTTTAATATAATAAAAAAATGTGCATACATGTTCACTCCCTTAATAAAGAGTTTAATAGATATCAAGTCTAGTTTTTGTTAGAATGCAAATATAAATAAACCTGCATCTCTATTTGTTGTTTAGAAAATAATTATCAACTAGTCTTATTCGGTTCCGTTCTAGGGTTCTTCTGCACACAAAAAATTCTGAAATAAATCTCAATCTGTATCTCCTTTGTATTTGTAGGGCTGCCCTTTTTTTCTCTCTCTTTTATCTTCTTCTTCCTTTTCTTCTTCTTGGCTTTGATCCAAATTTAATCCTTTTTCACGCGCTCAATTGTTTGGACGGATATTCTTGTTGTTGTTCTTCCTCTAAGTTTTTCTCTTTTGCTTCGGTTTAAGTTTCGAGTTTTACTGAGAAAGATATAGTTTTAAAGTTTCAATCTTTTTTGTATTGGATTCTCTTTTCTCTTTGAATCTTTTGTTTTTCTTTCTTGGTTTTGTTTTCGGTTTCTTTCTTTTCATGGTGGATATGGATGGGTTTGGAACTGGGGGTGATGTTGGGGGAGTTCCCAACACAGAGGATCTTAGGCAACTGGGGAATGTTTCCGCAGGTTTGTTTCATCTTTTGGGATTCAATTTATTTTTTATCTTAACCTTATCTTGAATGGGTGTTTCTGGGTGTGTTTTTCTGATTCAGTTTGTTCATGCAGATCTGGTATGTGTTGTCCACTAATTTGATTTGAATTATAAAAAAATTGATCCAATATTACTGGCTATTATTGTTATGGAGTTCTTTTGCATTTCTATTGTTTGTTGGTTGTTATCTTCAGTTCACACACAGTAGCCTTTTAAGCTTCAGGTCGAAGTTCTTAAACGGAATGCTGGGTAGCTGGACCAAAACCTTCTGTTAATGTTATGAATTATAGAAAGTTTAATATGCCGATTATTTCATTTGAATTGGATTTTTTTGTTGCCATCTTTTGGGTTATGTTGCTATTGACTGCTACCACTGTTTGGTGACTGTGTAATGATTCTCTATCTGCTTTACACTGGTAGTTGATTCAGTGCTGTTTTTATTTTATTTTTTCCTGTGCAAACCCAGATAGTGTTGAGTTAAGAGCTATTTCTTCATGTGTCAATGCTTTGTTATAGAAATATTATTTTTATATACATTTTACTGAAAAACTTGTTGCACTTTCTATGAATGACACATTTCCATTATATTATGAGAATTGTTTTCGGCTTTACATTTTGAAAAATTGGTGTTATGTCTTACTAATGTAATTTTTTGACTTGATGTTATGTTTGGTGTCTTATCTTTTGACTTGATGCAATGTTTGGTGTCTTACATATTTAAATCATGGTTTTATGTCTTTCTTGACTTGACATTATGACTTGATAGTATGCCATCACCAGTGCATCCTATACTTTTCATGTTACATAGTTCTAACGGTTGAAACATTTTCCCCTATGCAGATGGTGCTGTTTTTGATGCATCACAATATGCGTTTTTTGGTTCGGATAGTGCTGTTCAAGAAGTTGAGCTGGGAGGGTTAGAAGAAGATGATGATTTGCTTGAGTGTAATGGGGAGTTCATTGTGAATAGAGAAGAGGTTAATGTCCATAATTCTTTCGACTTCAACTACAAATTTTGCTTCCAGAATAATTTGAAATATAAAAATGTTGGCATAATCTTTGCTTCCTTCCCCACCCCTCCTAAAATCAATGGATATTAACTGTTATTCGTCATTAAATCTTAATCATATGATGCTATTATCAACTCACTTCTTTCAATTTGCAGGCTGAGGATTTAAAATCTCTTTCTGACATTGATGATCTCAGCACCACTTTTTGGAAGGTAAGGCTGTTAAATTATGATTATCATTCTCTCCTTGAATGCTTGATATTTTTATTAGATAATTAACTGAAATATTGTCATGATATTATCCCAATTTGCTTGCATTCATTAAAGAATTGATAAATTATTTATTTTATTATTTATATTATATATATGAAATTTATCATCCTGTAGTATGAAGAAAGTAACCCTGTATTGATTCAAATAAGTCAGTTAAGGCCTGTGTTGGACAAAGAAGTAAAAATATTTATTTTTTCTGTTGTTGATATTTCTGAACATCTATTTTACAGCATAGTTGAGCTTTATTTTTGATCTTTTTAAATCTCTCGATGTTCCTGTGACAAAAAGTTTAAGCAAGAAATTGGTTTGGTCCTGTTTCTCAATATTCTCATTTGATGTGTTAGAATTTTTATTGACTATGATAAAGAATTTTGTTTTTAAATTAGTTCAAGGTATCAAGCAAGAAGCTTGATCTTTTGCGTACTCTCTCATTTTAGTGATTCTATGCTTGTTGACCAGGCTAGTATGCTAGAGAGTTGGAGTTTTTACGTTTGACAAGTGCAAATGGTAGTTTCTAGATTTTTTTTTTGAATGTTAAAAGGAGCAATAATCCATATTTTTCTACTACCAAATCCGCTAGTATATCATATTATTAGCAATGCCCTTGAGATGAAACTGGAGGGAATGTTTTTCATGGGGACTTTGGTAAAAGTGGAGGGACTGTTTTTCATGGGGACTTTGGTAAAAGTGGAGGGACTAGATTGACAATTAGGTACAGTGAAGATGAAAATGTACCTACTCTTAGTCCTTACAGTGGTTGCTCACTTTAATTTCCGTTTGTCGTTGAGTTTTTCTTGTTTGGCCCGTGGATGTTGGCCTCTAGGTCTCTCTGGGTTGTACCCCTCCAAATTTCTTGTATATATTATTTTTCTCATTTTTATTTTCTGTTTCCATGTTACAACTTCCTTCTTGGCAAATGAGAGAAATCATTAGTAATATGCCACCTTCTCTTCTGCTGTTAAATCAACTCCTGTGTCATTCCTATGTATCGGTATGGTGTGGATCATGCAGCTTCCATCCGTTTAGAACCTTTGCAAAAAGCTTGGCAGATCGGCTATTATGGTTTCCTACCCTTGGTTAAACGAATTAGTTTAGCAAGAAATATTGGGCAATTGGATAAAATCTCGGCCAGATTTTTTCACTTGAAATTACTGGGATAAAAATGAGGGAGAAAATTATGTTATGCAAACATGTACACAGGGAATTTAGACTTAAGGGACTTCAGTTGCTATCTCGTATAAAAGAAAATTAGAAAAAAGAAGGTGACATAGTTGGTTAAATGAAAGGCTACTCTACTTTGCTTGATTCCTTGGATATTTCAGGCTTATTCAAATGTATTTGTTAGCTAAAGTAATGATTTCTTTCTCCAACACAACAAATAGTTTTTAATCTTTTTTTCTGTTTTACTTGTGTGCTCAGCTTTATAATTCAGTTTCTTTTATAATTCTGATAATAATTCTCATGTATGTGATCATATGTTTTGCCTTGTGCATGTTGATACGAAGATTAAGTGTTTTTTTTGGGTTTAATTTCAGTTGAACAAGGTTGTAAGTGGACCAAAAAGCACAGAATTTATTGGTGAACAGGGATCGAGACAGAGTGAGTAAAGCAATTGTAAATGATTTTCCATGTGTTTTTTTTATCATAACTTAACAATGCCCCTTCTCTTCATTGATTTTAATTTTATATGTATTTAACGTTTGTAATATATTTCCATTGTACCGAGGCCATCTTTTACATGGTAGTTGTTTGTATGAAGTGTAAGCATAAAGGTGTTAGGATTAATACTTGGAAGTTGCAATAGTTTAATTTGGAGTGGGGGTTTGTTTAACACGAAAAGTGAAAAGAAGCTGATTTGCTTGAGGAAATCCTACCCATGATTTGAGTAAAGCTGCTTGATTATCTTAATGGAACATCATATAATCTATGTTTCGAAACTTTTATCTCATGAAGTAACTTTATTGCCCACTCCTTAGTCCATATAAGCCATTGCTATAGCTTGTTATTCAGTCTCTGCACTGGATCTAGAAACCACATTTTAGCTATAAATGTATTGACCAACATACCAGCCTAATCTGTGTAGTTTACCTCAATTTGAGCATTCCCTTTGTTGTCATGTAATGATCCTTGACTCAGCATACCTGAATATGTCTCGTAAATTGTACCATTACACTCTGATGATAAATTAGGAGACTGCATAAATTGACACAGCACACTAACTATGGAGGAAACACCTGATCAAGCAATTATAAGGTGGTTAATTTCCTATTGACTCTATAATAGCTTGTTGATTAGATACGTTGGAATGTTGAGAGATATATAAAGCTTAACTCGCCATTTTTATTTCTAATATGGAAGCTTTCATCCTCATATGCATCATTTACATCTACCATGATTGATAGCTTTGATACCATACAGATAGCTCTGATACCATACAGATGATACTGGATCAAAACACTCAGTAATGATGACTACTGTTTTGTTCTGTGGATGCTGACATTAGAGTAATATAAATTCAGTACTTTTGTGGTGGATATACAATGGAACAAAGAACTGAAACTGAAAATAGCTAGAAGTGTTCCAGAATTTCCTCTTATGCTCTTTGCCACTTTTTATCTTTCTCCCTCTATTTTTTATGTCCATATAGTTCAAACTTCTCACCCCAAATCACTGTGATTTCCTATTACACTATACATCTGGTTTTTTAGAAGTTTTGAATTGTTTGAACATATATAAAACACCATCACCAAAACTTTAATCATTAACATGCATATGCATTTACAAATGTAATTTATGTTTGCAACCGTCCAAGCATGCATATAGAAACGGTAATAACATGATCCAACCTTTCTATGTCTGTGGAAAGGAGGTGAGGGATTTAGCTGCATGGTTATTGATCATGTGGTAATCTTTTTAGTAGAAAATCTTCAGAATAAATAAAGGAGTTGGGCGAAAGTTGCAAACTTGAATATGTTTAGACTATAGAGTTGTATAAATAGTTGAGGCGGAGCACAGTTGTTTGTTTACTATATATTTCGTCAGACTGTGTTGTCTGTAAAATCCACCTCTGGAGATTGATGAATTAAGTTGAGCTGTTGTATGTCTGAGTTCACAGTGACCTTACATTTGGCCTTTTAGCATTCTGTTTCTTCTGTTGTCACTGCATGCAATTTTTTCACTAAACTGAATTATTTATTATTTTATATTTTATTCAGATTCTGCGGCTGAATGGGCACAGAAGGATGATGTTCTTAACTGGTATGAACAAAATGCTTATGATAATGAGGGTTCTCTGGATGGAAGAAGAATGTCATCGCAACCTCATTCTTCTCTTTCTCAGTTACATGAACCAAAAGCTTTGTACAGAACATCCTCTTATCCTGAGCAGCCAAGGCAGCAACAACATCACCAGCTCCAACCTGGTGAATCCGCTCCCAACTGGTTTGATCAGCATATGTATGGTACTGAAACTACTCATGATGGAAAAAGATGGTCATCGCAACCACATTCCACAATTGCACACTTGCAAGAGACGAGACCATTGCATAGAACATCTTTATATCCTGACAAGCAGCAGGAATTTCCTCATTTTTCTAGTGAACCAATTTTGGTACCTAACTCTTCATTTACTTCGTATCCTCCACCCAGTGGTAGATCTCAGCAAGCTTCTCCAAGTCATAATACAGGGCACTTAAACATGCCTTATCATGCTATGGGAGCTCAGATGGCACTGTCACCTCAAAATCGTTCTCATTTCTCCAATCCTGCATTACAGTTGAGTGGAATAAATCACGCGCCTCCTTTTGGTGGAAACATGCGCCAATTTCCTAGTGGTTCCCCTCTTAATCAGAGAATGCAGAATCAATTGGTAAACCAGGCTGGGTTGTATCCTGGAGATCATCCCAACATGTCCTCAGGTTTACCCATGATTAACAAGTATGATCAGATGCTTGGGCTGATGGAACTGAGGGATCAAATGCCAAAATCGGCTCAAATAGGTAGACTGAATCTCCGGTTTTCCCAACAGGGTTTTGATACTAGTGGCTTTAGAAGCAATAGTGGATGGCCTAGATTTAGATCCAAGTACATGACAACTGAGGAAATTGAAAATATTCTTAGAATGCAGCTTGCAGCAACACACAGCAATGATCCATACGTTGATGATTATTACCACCAAGGTTGTCTTGCGAAAAAGTCTTCTGGTGCTAAATTGAGGCACCACTTTAGTCCAGCTCAAATAAGGGAACTTCCTCTACGACCCTCTTCTAATTCTGAGCCACATGCTTTTCTTCAGGTTGATGCTCTAGGGAGGGTTCCATTCTCATCGATTCGCAGGCCCCGTCCTCTACTGGAAGTTGATCCTCCAAATTCCTCTAATGCAGGTAGTCCTGAGCAAAGCATTTCAGAGAAACCCCTTGAACAGGAACCGATGCTTGCAGCTAGGGTCACAATTGAAGATGGTATTTATCTTCTTCTTGATGTAGATGATATTGATCGTTTCCTACAGTTTAATCAGCTTCAAGATGGCGGTCTTCAGTTAAAACGGAAACGACAGGGTCTTCTGGAAGGACTTGCTGCCTCACTTCAGTTAGTTGATCCACTGGGAAATAATGGACGTACAGTTACGCTTGCTGCAAAAGATGACTTTGTTTTTCTCAGGATAGTTTCTCTACCCAAGGGTCGAAAGCTACTTGCTAGGTACCTTCAACTGCTTTTTCCTGGTAGTGATCTGATGCGGATAGTCTGCATGGCCATCTTTCGGCATTTAAGGTTTTTATTTGGTAATCTTCCCTCTGACCCAGCTCCAGCAGACACTGTTAATAACCTTGCAAGGGTTGTTTCAAGATGCATCCGTGAAATGGATCTAAGTGCAATTAGTGCTTGTCTAGCAGCTGCTCTTTGTACTTCTGATCCACCTCCCCTACGTCCACTTGGAAGTTCAGCTGGAGATGGGGCTTCCCTTATTCTAGTATCCGTGCTTGAAAGGGCAACCGAACTTCTAACTGATCCTCATGCTGCTAGCAATTACAATATTGCAAACCGTTCACTTTGGCAGGCTACATTTAATGAATTCTTTGGCCTTCTGACCAAGTATTGTGTGAGTAAATATGATGGTGTAATGCAATCATTCCTTATACAAGGGACACCAAATATGGCTGCCATTGGTGCAGATGCTGCTAAAGCTATTAGTAAAGAAATCCCAGTTGAGCTCTTACGTGCAAGTCTACCTCACACTGATGACCGCCAGAAAAAACTATTACTTGATTTTGCTCAGCGCTCTATACCTGTTGTTGGATTCAATGGTAATTCTGGGGGCCATGGTCACCATATGAACTCGGAGTCAGTGCTGAGTTAATTAGATAATTGAACACATTCATCCGAGGAGCTGTTGGATGGCAAAATTTCGTAGGGATTATTTACTTTGGAGCAGGGTTATGTGGAAGGATCAGGTGCATCTTGATATATTGTGGTAATGCCATGTAGCATTGTGATAAAGTTACAATCAGGCCCGTTGTGTATTATGATAGACTTGGCTTGATTTGTTCCTCTTGTCTTGCCTTTTTTTCTTTTGACAGGGGGCTTATTGTTGCTCAGTTTGTGGTTTCTCTATAGCACAGTAGTGGGTAATATATGTCAAGTTTTAGGTGTTAAGTTGGATTTTTCCCATGTTTCTTTATTATTATTACGTCATTCACTCATGCATGAGATTGTGGTTGTGTTCATACTCCTTTATATAGACGTCACATGTCCAAATTGAACTACCATTATGGGATGGACCAATTTATAACCAGTCATGCTTCACAAGGTGGCGTTGTCATGCTTCACAATAAATTATGTTAACCTTGTTTCTTGCTTTCTGTTTCCTCTCCTTTTCCATATCCTACTTTGCTGTTGCGTTTGCTACTAACTAATGTTTTCAAGTGCCGTTGCTTCTGTAATGCATTGCTAAATTTTCTCTCTTCTCTCAACTTCTCTCAGATTTCTTCTTGTATTGATTTATTTAGTGTTTCTTTTCGAATTAATCAAAACCACTGCATATTTTTCAGGTTTAGTTTTTAAAACGGTACAACGGTTGAGACCAATTTGGTTCATAATTCATACATAAGCTTATTTATCATTATTCATATATATTTTTTTAATTTGCCTTAATATTTTAAAAGTTCTCAACTTAATTATTAATTATTTTATATTTTATATGAATCCACTTAAGTCTGGCGTTTATTCTTCCGCTCAATCTATTAGAAACATTTCTCTAGTGTTTGATCAAACACATCTAGTATATCAATATGTGACAATAAAATATTCAAATAAAATAATTCATTCAAATCATTTAATTCATTCACATTTTAAAACTCGTTTTATGCATTCATCCTAAAAAGGTAAATCATCAGCATTCAAATTATTTAATTCGAATGTTTTAAAATACCATTTCTTTGACATAATCAATTTTACAACTAGTAATGATAAATGAACCCAAAATCTTTTTTAAATTGGATATACGTGTGTACTTATATATCTTTATCTTCCTTTTATCTATTTTCGTTTTAAATTTTAAAATACATTTAATTTATTAAATAATTTAAAATACTTATATTGATTTTTTTAATTTTTTAATTTATTTTTAGATCATATATTCGATAATTTTTTTATAATTATTTAATTTTTATTTAATTGTTATTTAATATAATTTTTTATATTTGATATTGGTAAAAAGAAAATATATACCATCTTTATATTAAATAATTGTAGTTTTTATTTTTTATATAAAAACATTTAATTAATATTTGAAATAGTGAAAAGGTGGATATAAATATGGCCAAGATGAAAAGGATAATGCTTTTTTTCTGGATAAAGTGAATCTTAAGCAATCAAAATGAAAATATATAACTAATAAAAAATAAATAAAACACAATTATTGTTTATAGCGAGTTAAAGTATATTAAAAACGTATATAAAGTTCAAACGGTTTTAAAAGGAATAAACATTACTATGTCTATCTTAGTAATGCATTAAATTTTATTGACATTAGTATTCTTCTCAATGATCAAAAGTTATACGCTAATATTAGCTTATTTTAGAAAAAGAAAATGCATTGTTAGAAAAGATTAAACTTTTTTTTCCAATACAGAAGCAAAAGATAACTTCTATAATCATTAAATTTCAAGTTTCAGTGTCTAGTTATAGAAGAATATACTTATGAGTTTGAAAATGAGATGGTATCTCTCAATGATCCAAATTTAAGATTTTCTACTTGGTAAATTTAAATTTGGCTTCATGGGCTCCACCAAAACGTCTAGTGTTGAAGCTTAGACGGATTTTTCCATCACTTCCGTACTATATTTAAAAAATCTGTTTTATTCTTAAAGTAAAATTACATAATTCCACTTCACCCTCTTCATTCTCATTCTGATTCTGCATTTTCAAGCTTGTATCTCTACACCTCGCCACTACCGTTGTTCACGTTCTGTCATCAGCGTTACTACATCTCCTTTACTAACATTATCTTGTGATTTGTATTGTATTGTGTGACATTGTAATTTTGATGGGTTTATTTTAAAATTCGGTGTCCTCGATGACGGGATTAAAACTCTACAACTTTTGTAATTGTATAGTGTCATCTGCTATACAATTACAAAAACTTATATATATCAGATCATATGCTATTTAGTATGTTTTGTAAATTAATATATACCGGATAACTAGATTCAATATATATTAATTTTAAAATATATATCGGATCACACCTGATCCGATATATTAAAATTTGGTTTGAGGCCATTTACCATCATGTTGTTTTATGGCCATTTACCATCATGTTAGTTTCAGGCCATGCTTGCGGGTGCATTTGCTAATAAAGACTTTTACAGGGCATCGACAACCGCACCCCGAGTTGTGCAGATGCTTTTAGAATCTTAAGTGAAATCTTCATATTTTAGAAGATATATATTGTAAATGTGACACACTATTATATTGCAAATGGGTTTGGTTCTAGGACTGGTGCTTGCATTCATCATTGGAATAGGATTGCACTTTGGTGCTAATATCTTCGCTGGTTTCCCACATTGTGCATAAGACGTTAGACATGACTTCATGGTAATTTAATTTTAGAATCTACCAACTGGAGAATGGGGAGGATAAGCAACGTAAGTTGTAGGAGTGTCCTCCAATTTTCTAAAAGCCTTTGTTTCATCTGTTTGCACCAACACAGTTCCCCTTGGATTTTTTCCTTCAATCTGGTTTCTTGATCCAGAAAGTTCATTTGAGATCAAGCCATCAACTAACGCTATGCAGATGGAGAGTGCTTGCAAAAGTGGATACGTTAAAAGAAGTATGTTGAAAAGGGTAGGTTAAAAGATTATTGGCGGTGCACCAAGTTATAATTCTATTACTCGGAATCAACAATACTTAAAAATGTTTTTCAAACCTTGTATCAACTTCATCCGGTATACATTTTTTATTTTTGTATATCGGAACAAGAGTAATCCGGTATACAATTTAAGAAACATTATATACCGGATTGACTACCGGATAGGCAGGATCCGGTATACAACTTATATACTAGATGGGGTGCATTCCGGTATACAAATTGTATATCAGATCCTACCTATCGGATAGCCAATCCGATATACATTTTTTTTTAAATTGTATATTGGATTGGATGAATTTCGATATTCAAAATGAAACACGAAGTGGAAGTGTACCTATTTTGTAATTTTTACAAGGATATTATTGTCATTTAATATTTTATGGAGGTGTAGGACGAGATCATGGAAGTGCAGGAAGAATCCCTCATATACCAATATATCATTTTTTATTTGATGTCTTTTCTTGACAAACCAACTTATATTAAAGAAGATATGTTGTTTGATTAACATTATATATATATATATATACATATAATGATTTTATTTATTTAATTTATTTAAATGTGTATATCTCTATTGTTATTAATATATTATGACATGGTGTTTATAAAAGAATAACAAAATAAGCAAAATAATTAATATAACGAGTAATTTGGATTTTTGGTAACATTGATCTTGTAACATGATTTATTTTTGTTATTTTGTGTATACATGTTAAGAAGATTTTAATTATTACTATCACACTTATAATAATATTAAATGGAGAAGATTTTGCTTATGCAAATTAATTAAAAAAATGAAATGTAAGACTCATAATAAAATATGATAAAACTAATTAAGAGTTAATTCTATTAAACATAATTAATACATGAGCATGTGTATAAGCTAAAATTAAGATATCTTACAAGTCTTACATGAAAAAGTTAGGAAGACTTCTCCATCCCCTATTATTATAATTGTTACTCCTGTAACCCTTTTGACACAAGTTGAATAAAAAGTGATTTTTAATATAAGTTTTGTGCTTATTTCGTCTAAGCTCTCTCTTTTAATAGTAAGAGGTAGTTAATATCCTTGGCCTAACCAATCAAGGTGGGTTTCTTGGCTATTCTCACCATACTATGGTTAGTAACCTCGCCACGACTGTGACCAAACGACTTCCCGACATCAGTTTAGTATCAGAACAGAGTCATCTTGCTCAAGTTAAAATTTCTTGGTTTGTGGTAGATTCAAGAACTTTCTTTATGAGTGGTCTTGTTGTGGATACGGGTCTTCGTTAGTGTGATCGTCTGCTGTGGAGTTTCTACATGGCACCAAAGTGTAAAAGAGTTCAGGAGATGGAGATGGAAGAACTACGTCGTTAAGTTAAGGCGTTAAAAGAGCAACCTGCAAGATATGAAGCTGCTCAATACGGTCATGGTAGCGATGGAAACAATTATAATGAAGAGGATACACAAATCCTTTTCTTTACTTGTCCTCTTTCGAGGACTCAACCAAATGTAGAGCTCAAAGGAACACTAGAGCCTATCAAGCTAAAGACTTGGGAATCATTTGATTGGCTTCAACCAGATGACAAGCTATAGAGTTTGAAGGGATGCTTTAACCAGATGATTTCATTTGATTGACTTTGCATATTGGAGAGGGTGTTCGAGTTAAAAGACATTCCAGATGACAAGCATGTGAAGCTCGTAGCCATCAAGCTAAAGAAGCACAATTCAACATGGTGGGAGAACCTTAAGTGACAACAAGAAAGAGAAGGTCGAAGCAAGATAAAGATATGGGATAAAATGCTTCGTGAACTCAAAAGAATGTTCCTTTCAGAATATTACTAGTAAGATGTCTTTATCAAGTTTCACAATTTAAATTTTCGCTCACTATTGAAATATGCAATGGAATTTGAAGAGCTTCTCATGAAGTGCAATATTCAAGAGACTGGAGAGCAAACCCTTACACATTATCTTGGAGGACTTAATGAAGAAATTGCAAACATCGTTCAACTACAACTATTTTGGATGGTAGATGATGTGACAATACTAAACCTGAAGGTTGAAAAGCAAATGATCCAGAGGAAGAACAATCACTTTCCTAAAGAAAGAATTGTGAGCAATCACTCAAAACTAAGATGGGTTACTCTCGAACCCTCGAAGGTAAGTTCTTCCAAAACCCCACAAAATAATAAAAACCATGGCTCGTCTTGTTCTTCTGAGTCTAGTAAGAGGTGTTTCAACTGTTAAGGATTTGAACATAGTAAAGTTGAACACATGACGCATTTACGTCGAGTTTTTGAAGTTCTTCGAGACCAAAGGATCTATACTAATCTTAAAAAGTATGATTTCTTCACCAACAAAGTTATCTTTTTGGATTATGTTGTTTTAAGTCAAGACATTGAAGTCGACGGGGAACAACTCTACTATTATATATTTCGCATATGAAGCTGGACTGCCCTTGGCCCTCAATAGACCAATGGTGGTGACATTTGTTTTAGCACCAATCATTTATCATAATCCTCTTTTAAACATAACACCTCCTTCTATTTAGTGACTTTTGTAGTAGAAAGTGGATTGTGCATAGGTGTAAGTAATAGAAGTATTAGTATGAAGAGAAGAACTTTGTAAGAACGACTTTTGTATATTTTAACTTTAAAAGTATAGTATTTTGTATATGTGTGATGACTAACTGAGTTTGGACAGTGTTTGGAAATTCTAAGTTCTTTATATATATAAATTGTTAAAAATCATTATGGTAAATACTTATTCTTTCTCATTATTGTCTGTTAGAAATCACTATAGTAAATACTTATTCTTTTCCGTTGCCCTTGAAATTCATAAGCATAATATTACATTCACCTCCCTTTTAGAGCAATTTAGACTATATATATGTATACTTTGAAACTTGAAGTAAGCATAAATATAAATGTGAAGTCTAATTAAATTCATAGGCCCAGTTATAAAGTCTAAACTAAAACAAGGAAAAAAAATCGGATAAGTACATTCACAAAAATTCAGCAAATCTATTCCAACTTCAAAAAATCAGAAAATATTAGAAGACTCCAAATTTAACGTGTCATTTTTTAAGTTTTAGAAATGTAAAATCAACAAAAAGTTATCAACAAAATAATAAGCAAATATTAAATTAGTTAAAAATAAAAAATTAAGTCAATTATATATAATGAATCAACTTTTTTTTTTTAAAAAAAATGATTTAAAAACTAAAAGTAAAGAATATAAGTGTTTTTAATATATACTAAAACTAGAAATGTGTGAACAAAATTATGTGTCATTACCTATTTAGGTTATAAGATAATTAAGTTGTTTTTCAAAGGATTCACACTTCAAAAGTGGAAATGAAATATAACTCCACTTTTAGAGAATAACTTAAAACACAAGTGAAACAAAAACTATTGTTCTTATACTTTAGGCTTTTAGCACCTATCATTTGCACGTGTAATATTAATTGAAACTTATCTTCTTATAATCGTCAATATTCTTACATGTTGATGCGTTCCTTTTCTCTATGTCTAAAAAGACTATTGAAGAAATAAAATAACAAATATGCTAAAAATATTCTAACAATAATAACAATATTATGATAATTAAGATTTTATAAATTAGATACATCTTATGTCACTAAAATTTATAACAATACTAGTAAAATTAAATTTATGACAACATGGGATATCACACCCTTCCAGTTTACATATCAGAGGAAGGAAAAAAGAAATAACTAATTTGAAGAAGTGGGAAGCGCTTTTTTTTCCAGAGTTTGTTAGTAGTGAGGAAAGATATAAATAACAAAAGAAAGAGAGTATAAGGGGGGACGGAAAAAAAAAAAGGAGAAAAAGGGTGGAGAGTGTTTGCCTCTTGAAAGCCAACTTCATCATTTTGTTATTTTCATACACACTATTCAATACATATACATATTCACTAAGCTGTTATATGTGATTTATGCATTTTATTCTATCCATTCATTTTTGTCTTTATTATTGGTGGGATTTCTTTTACAATTTGGTATCAATCTTCAATCTGGGCTTTTACCTGTGGAAGGTCACCACCCGCATCACTACTGCATGGAAGAACGTATGAAAATTTTGGAGCAACAAGTGACTGAGTTTTGCAAGAGCAAGGTCGTTTCATGGAGACAATGAGGAAGCATCTGGAGGAATTGATGGTACACCAACCCCATCAACACTATGAGGGAGAAGATGGTGATTCGTGTGCGGACAATCCAGGCGGGGGGTGTCATCAAAATTTTCTTTTCAAAGGTGATATCAATCGGAGGATAGAGATTCCTTTGTTTGATGGTTCGGATGTGAGCGGATGGCTCGTCAGAATTGATTGCTATATTTGGATTTTCGGTATTCCTATGGGTGAGAAGTTAGAATATGTGGTGTTGGCGCTTCACGACGAAGCATTGATGTGGTTCAAATCGTGGGAGTCCAAATCCTCTTTCCACACATGGCTTTGCTTTAAGCAAGACTTGCTTAAGCGTTTTGAGTCTGGAGCCGACTTTGTCGCTGAAGGTGAAACAGATTGGCTAGGTTATGGACTATCGTTGCAATTTCAAATTAGCGACAAGATTTCACCGACACTTGGGGGTGACACATTTATGTGCATGTTTCATGAAGGATTCCAACTAACCATCAATTTGAGATGGGATGGAAGATTTTGAGAATTTACAGTCAATGATGGATAGAGTGATGGTGATTAAAGCTCCAAAATGTCGCATGACATAAGGAAGGCGTTCATCTAGGAGGCAAGAGACAGGGAGGCAGGTGCTCGTGTGGGTTGGGGGTCTCTTAAGCTTTCAATTGGGTCAGGCCTAGTACTCATTCATCCACACCACAGTTGAGTAAGTCCAATGTTACCCCATTGTTAAGCTATGGACAAAAATTGAGTGGGCTTCCTTTGTCTTTACAAATTCTAGTAGTTCCAAGTCCACTTCTCGTTGGATCTCAAATGAAGAATGGAATGACCGCCAGCGCAAGGGCCTTTGTTTTAGCTGTGGAGAAAAGTGGAATCCAAACCGCTCATGCAAATTCCATCAACAGTTGGTCTTTGTGGGTGAGGATGAGCAGATTCTAGAGGTTACAGAATAGATTCCACACGTTGAGGAGCCCGTTTTAGCTTTACTCAATGCTTCTCTTTGTCTTCCATCCTTTAGTTATTGGGGTTTGACTTCTCATTAGACTTCGAAAGTCCGAGGGACCATCAATGGTAACGAGGTCATCGTTTTGGTGAACCTAGGGGTTGAGTCTAATTTTCTTTCTTCTACTCTAGTTTCTGCATTAGGTTTACCTTTAATGCATTTACTGCCATTCCGATTTAAGGTGGGGAATAGATCTATTGAGCACGAGTTAGGGGGTGACAATCTTGGTGCAGGAAATCTCAATTGTGGAGGATTTCTTGGTCATGAAGTTAGGTCATTCTTATGTGGTTCTAAGTGCAGGTTGGGTAGCAAGTTTAGGTACATTTGAAGGATATTACAAGAATTTAACCCTAAGTTAAATGTTAAATGGTCGCATATTAACTCTCAAACGTGATTGTACTTGAGAAGGAGCAAAACTAGTGGGAAGATGGCTTTGAATGCCATGAGAAATGAGGAGGAGGGGTTTCTCGTGACACCACTGTTTCAGTTTGATTCTTCTGCTGAGCAACACCCAGTCGCTATGGATATTTTTGCAGCAATTTGATGACATATTTCAACCTCCATTTGAGCCACCATATAAAACACATGACCATGCCATATTGTTGAAGGAAAATGCTCTTATTCCTAACATTAAGCCTTATCGATATCCTCATTATCAAAAAGAAGAGATTATCAAAAAGAAGAGATGGAGGAGATAATTGAGGAAATGCTTCAGATAGGAATAATTCGGCCTAGTACTAATCCTTTCTCGATTCCTATGATTCTCGTGAAAAAGAAGGATGGTAGTTGGCATTTCTGTGTTGACTATCAAGTACTTAACAAAATTACCATTCCTGATAAGTTTTCCATCCCCATTATTGAGGTGTTACTGGATGAGCTTAATGGAGATATTGTGTTCTTTAAACTTGATCTAACGTCAGGATATCATCAAATCCGGATGCGTGAGGAGGATGTCCACAAAACCACTTTTCAAACTCATAAGGGTCATTACGAATTTCTCGTAATGCCTTTTGGTCTTACAAATGCTTCATCCACATTTCAAGCTCTCATGAACTCAATACTTAGGCCTTTTCTCAGAAAATTCACATTGATTTTCTTTGACGACATTCTTTGTGTAGCAAAGATATCGAGAGCCACAAGAGTCACTTGTTAAGTGTGTTTGAATTGTTGCGACATAATCGTGAATAAGAAGAATGTTGCTTTGAGTGCCCTAGCATCGAATATCTCAACCACATCATTTCCTTCCAAGGAGTGGCATCAGCCTAAAGAAGCTCCAAGTCATGATGAATTGGCCACAACTGAGAGATCTTAAAAGTTTGCGTGGATCAGAGGGTTGCAGATGAAGATCAACAAAAATGGTTATCAAGTTGTTGGGCTACAATTTTGAAATTAAATACAAGGCAGGCCTAAAAATAAAGTTGTAGATGCCTTTGCTAGGACATTCCATTTCTTCTCTCTTTCTTTTCCATGGGAGGATTTGGAAGCTGAAATCGTGGCTGAAGCTATTAAAAGGGATTATACATTAACTTTTAAAGGTGGAGAACACTACACCTGGTTTCGAATTGGTCAATGGGAAGCTCATGTACAAAGGGATGATAGTGATTGCTCGAAACTCCAAATTGATCCCAAAAATCTTGTTGAAATTTCACAACTCTAAATTGGATGGGCACTTCAACTTCTTTCACATGTACAAGCAGATCTAAACCTTATTGTAGTGGGAGGGCATGAAGACTACTATTTTATCAAAGGTTGTGAGATTTGCCAATAGAATAAACATTCCACTCTAAAACCAGTAAGTCTCTTTCCCATTCCTACTACTACGGGTAGACATTTCAATGGATTTTATTGGTCGTTTACCAAGATCTAAGGGCATAGATACTACTCTGGTAGTGGTGGACCACCTCACTAAGTACGACGTATTTTCTCTTGCTTATCCTTTTACTGTGAAAGATATGGCCTCATTATTCATCAGAGAAATGGTACGTCTCAATGGGTTTCCATCTTCAATTGTCTCAAATAGAGATAAGATCTTTATAAACTTCAAACAGACAGGGACCTCACTACGGATGATGTCGGCTTATGACGTTGGCTTATCACCCACAATTGATGGGCAGATAGAGGCAGTTAACAAATGCCTTGAAACATACTTAAGATGTCTCATAGGTTCTAAGCTGAAACAATGGACTACATAGCTTGCTTGGGTCGAGTATTGGTACAACACCAACTACCACGCCGTCATTAAGATGACTCCCTTCAAGGCTTTATATAGGCGAGAACCTCTACCACTACTGAGCAAAGGATTAAAGTCCATTGTGAAAGAGGTGAAACTTTTGCTGACAGAGCACAACTAGCTGCTGGATGAGCTTCATTTCTAATTAAATCGTGTTTAAAATGTGATGAAGCAGCAGGCAGGTAAAAAGGCAGGAAGTTGTCTTTGCTTTAGCGACTTTGTTTAATTGAAGATTCATCCTTATAAAATGCGATCATTAGTTGCTAAGAGTAATTAAAAGTTGGTTGCTCATTTTTATGGACCTTTTAGGATTTTAAAAGGGTTGTATACAATCTTAGATGTCCAGAGACATCAAAGATACATTAGATCTTCCATGTGTTTCTTCTCAAAAAGAGATTTGACTCTTCCATTTCACCTCGACCCGTTCCTATTGAGTTATATGAAAATACAAAGTTGATTGTCCAGCATGAACAATTTGTGACAACAAAATTAATGCTAAGGATAACCTTGAAGTCTTAGTTAAATAGATAAATCTGCCTAAATTTGAGAATATTTGAGAATTAACCACTACATTAAAGATAATCTTTTCTCTTTTTCACCTTGAGAATATGATAAATCTTTAAAGGAAAGATATTGTAATGACCCAAGAAGAACATGAGGATATTATAGCCTTCATATTTACATATTAGAGGAAGTGAAAAAGAAACAACTAATTTGAAGAAGTGAGGATTTTTTATTATTTTATTTTTTTAAGTTTGTTAGTAGTATGGGAAGATATAAATAATAAAAGAAAGAGAGTATGAGGGAGAAAGAAAAAAAAAAAAGAGAGAGAGAAAAAGGGTGGAGAGTGTTGGCCTCTCCAGAGCCAACTTTATCATTCTTTTATTTATTTATTTTTATTTAATATATACATATATTCACTTAACTATTGTTGTGATTTCTCCATTTTATTCTGTCCATCTATTTTTAACTTTATTATTGGGTGGGATTTCTTTTACACAATCATTCTTATTAAATTTATGAATTACCACTCCTAGTACATAATATAAAAATTAAAGAAACACCATTCTACTAAAACCATACCATTACTGATAAACAAATTAACCACTAAACAACTCAGCCAAGATTATGTGTACCTACCCCTCTCTTCTCTTACTCTTCCAATAAGAAGCCACTCATCTACACAGAAAACAAAAACAAATATCATTGAGAACAAATGCTGGAAGAAACATCAGTAATTTAATTGGGTGCTTCTTACTGTTCAGAGGGTGCTAATTAGGATCTTCCATTTAAAGTACCTCAAGAAAAACTGTTGGAAATACAGGTTGTTTAACTGAGTATTGGTGTTTGTGTTTTTATAAGATTAAATAATATATTCATACATAATTTATGATATAAAATAAATTTTATATTATATTTTTCAATGTTATAATATTTATTTTCATAATATAAAATAAATGTTATACAGTGGTTTAGTAAAAGAAATATTTTAGTTTTTATTTTCAAAAAATATTAGTATGTAAATAAAAATTATAAACTATAGATAATATGATATAATCAATTAGTAAAAGAATATCTAAAAGCAGTTCAATCCAATACATACTTGATATAATCTAAAGCATCAAAAATTGAAGTTAAATAGGATCTCGAAAATTATGAAAAATATTCCAACTGCAAATCGATAAAATAAGAGGATATCTCACGAGCAGTTCAACAACCCCTAAGCACAACACCCTGTTAATTTTTCTCAAAGGACGTAAACATTGCTGCTAACTCAGAACAATAAAGAATGAAAAAATAAATAAATTTACTAGTACTACTACTACAACGCTGAAATACAAATAATCCCAGAGGATAATATCATATATGGTGTTGGGATACACTATCATACATGGTGGAGAGAGCATTTATAACCAGCTTGAGTAACTAATATGCAAAGGAGACAATGCCTCCAGCAATCTTGGACGTGGTCAGAGAGTAGGGGTCCATGATTCATGCCACCAAGAACATCACTTTCAAGTTTTGATGTGACTACTACCACGAGGCAACTTGGCAGAATTTAATAATGATGAATTTGATGCAATTTTCTGTGAACTTTGCCCATCTTAAGAATACCTTGTTTATGCTTACATGCCTAGTCAGTGGGAAGAATATGCTGGCTTAGTCTGTTTGTTCAAGCCAAGAAATCACATTTCAAAGAAAAGCTGAGGGGAAAATGTTGACTAAGAATGTTAGTTTAGTTACATGGCTGCTGCAAAGAATGTCAGCAACTCGAAAAGCCAAGAGTGTACCTTTTGGCTCCCAAAAGCTCTTGGGAAGTGTTGAGAGTTTTAACAGCAGAAGAAGCTGCTAAACACAGGTCCCAAAATTTTTGTTTTTACTGCTGATGAAAGGATACTAATTGTTTGGGTCATCATTGATTGTATGAACAAGTATGCCCATTTTGTGGCCCTGCACAGCCATAACACTTGCTTAGAACCTCATGTGTAAAATCTATAGATTACATGGAGCACCAGTGGAGATAATTAATGACAGGGATCCTCTTAGTGTGAGTAAGTTTTGGAAAGAGTTCACGCAAAACAATAATTTCGTGTCAGTTGTTAAAAGACGAGAAAGTGTTCAAAGTAAAAATTTACTTGGACCCGGATGGAAAATTAGTTAGAATGTGTTTTCAAAAATAAAAGAGAGAAATGCCTACCAATAATTAGATGGTGGAACTCATGAATTACTTAATGATTTGAACATTGAGTTTGAACTTTATGAACAGAAATCAAATGACATGCATGGCATCTTCAACTGCAATTTAAATCCAAGAAAGCACCTCAAAAAGAAGACAAAGGAGGGAGCAAATACAAATTGACTACGGTAAATTATTTTTAAGGAACTACCAAGTGATACGAGCATTTCTAAACTGTCGAAACACCAGGTTTCTTGAACGAGCAACAAGTTTTCTCTAACCTCCACCACAACAAATTGCTTTACTTGCTTTGAATCATGGAACAAGCCTCATCCCAGGTCCTTCTGATGCCTACAATCAATATATAGAAGAGACCAACAGGTATTACAAATCACCTGGTCATAAACCTTTGTTCGAATACAGCTTATTTTTGTGTTTAAAATACCATTTAATCAAAATCCTACTAAAAAATCATTTGAAAACAAAGCAATTTTTCCCTATTAATTAAAGTACTAAAAACATACATACACTTATTGACTATGCTAATGAATCCCCACACCCTCTCTTCAACTTCCCACATCCCTACTTTGTTTTTCTTATCTACTCACCCAAATAATTTACTGGTTCCTTTCACTTGCCATGGGCTGATACTGTAATATTCTTCTGCCCATGATTGTTACAAGGACTTTCCCATCAGTAGTATGTAAAAGAGATTAATCACTTTTGTGCCTTGTTTGAGCTACTTCAGCTCACTGTTTTATCTTTTTCTTTTTTGTTTATTTTGACGAGGAAAATTTATATCCTTCCCCAGATGTATCTTCTCTCCTTTTTATTATCCAAAATGCTATCCAATTAGAAAATTGAGATTAGGAAAATGCCTAAAAATATTATGAGTTTGATGAATTACAGAAGTTAGAAAATAGTAATCGAGAAGTTACATAAAGTGGAAGCACTTGAATTGCTTTTCTTTCACTCATTTTAAAAAAGAGTGTATAGAGCTGTCAGCTCAAAAAACCAGTAAGCAAGAGAAAAATGAAAAATAAATATAGTCAAGGAAACGGAAGGAAGAATAGCACATATTATAGAAAGTTTTTAATGTCCCTAATTAAGTGGATCTTGCTTTTCAGATTTTAATGAAAAAGCAGAAAACAAAAAGTTATGGGATTCATATCAAAATTCTAGAAGTAATTCTAGAACCTAGAAAATTAAAAATAATGTGATAGAAATGTCAGCATACCATACTTGACAACATTTGTAGCTCCTAAAAGGAGTTGGTATATGCCTCCAGAATCTCCTGCGCTATGAATCATCTTGAGTATTGAATCACCTAAAGCAATTTTTGCTTTCTTAGTTAAGTTGAATAGAAGCAGAATAAATCAAGTGCACTAGCGCATCATCAAATTCTTCTAGTTCACCAGAATCTCTTAATAGACGATATGAAGGAGCCAAGAGATTTGCCGCGATATCAACCAACTTCCACAAAGAGAGATTATAAGCCATTTTGATTATTTTAATACATAACCTCCAGGAAGAATCAAGACAAGACATAATAACATTCCCGCAAGCTTCCTGAATATTTTCCAAAATCCAGAACTCAGAAAGCCAATAAAGCTCTACATATGGTTGTAGATTAAATAGCTTTTCTTTATCATCCATATTATCCCACAAGCATCCAGAGGGAGGATCAGGCAGCTCATCAGAATAAAACCACTGCACTAGTTTAACCAATGCTTGCCAGCTAATATCAACTTTTATTACTTGTGAATGACTGCAACAATGAATGAATAACATTTAAGAGAGACCCATAGGATACAGAATGTAGAAGGAAACAAAAATTAAAGCAAAGAGGCTTTCAAAGTGTCTCATTAGAAATGAAAAATTCTTGCACCTGATTTCCAAGGATATTCTAGACAAACTGGAGAGTTGAAATGAAGTTAACATGGAAGAACATAACAATACAAACCATCATGATAACAGACATGATTGCACGTTACTTCCAACCAATGGCTTAAGAACACCATTAGTGAGTTTCCAAAGGATAGTTAGACTATGTTTGTGAATAAAAACATATCAATCTTGAACTATAATTGCAAGGTGTGGTGAGACTTGAGTCCCACATTAGAAGTTTTAGTGCAATGTTTGCATGTCCTTGGGCTCCAAGGTTCTTATCAGGCTTTTGATAGAACTCTCAATAAATATACTGAAAAGGGCATATCATTTAATGAAAAACAGAGCCTAAGCTCCTTACAGCGAGACCAGAGCTTACACTCCTAAGAGAAGAATCTTCTCTCTGAACACAGTAACCCAAATCGTAAGTGATTCCACTATCCACATTCTCCTATATTCCCATTCAACACTCGCCTAACGGAATTTGCCAACTCAGCACCCTTCTATTCTGCTCTCCTCTATCTACCAATTTACACTTTCCAAGTTTTGGGTCTCTCAACATTTGGGCCTACAATCTGGTCCAGTGTTCTATCAGTTCCTCCCACTAACGGAGCAAGCTTGTCCTCAAGGTTGAGATGAGGAAATTGACTTCACAAATTGTGCTCCTCTTCCCATCTAGCATCCTCAATAGCAAACCTTTCCATTGCACCAAAAATTGTTTGATGGGGCAATTGTTCTGTACAACAATTCTACCACTCGAAACATGCTCAAGTTCAATGTGGTCAGCAGGTTCCACATCCAATTCAGATGGCAGATTGGCCTCTGCAGTGTACTCTCCAATAGCCGTTTTTAGTCGAGACAGATGAAACACATAATGGACCTTATGAGGAGGCAACTGCTATTTATAAGCCAACTCTCCTCACTTTTTCGATCACCTTAAAAGGACCATAAAATCAAAGGGAGAGCTTTCAATTTATAAGCCAATATAAGCTTCCAGTTATCCTTCTATATGTCCTCAAAGACCCAGAGTATCCTCCATATATGTAGAGTGAAATTTTTTCACAAGTAAAGGAATTAAAGCAGGGGATGAGAAAATTAATAGCCTTCCTTTGTGCTGTATAATGTCTCTTTGTAAGCAAACCCAGGTCTAGCACTACTTCATGTTTGAAGTCTTCCATAATGTATTTTAGCTCTGATAAGCTAGTACATCATGTCACAACTCTTATCCTTGTTCCCAAATGGGAGGAAGCAAACAACAACTTGCAATTGCTCTTCCCATGAACATGCAACAAGGCATCACCTGCTTGTTTTCTGGACCTAGTTTATAAACCACCTCGACATTGTAACTTGATAACTTTGAGATCCAATGTTGTTGATCACAACTAACCACTCTTTGTTGCAGTAAGTTCTTATTCTCTTCTGATCTGTTAAGACAACAAAACTTCTGCCAATGACATAATGCCTAAAATGTTGAACTTATAACACCAAAGCCATTAATTCTCTCCTATACTAAGTTTGATAAACTTCTATCGACAAGAGCCTTACAAAAATAGAAATAGGCCTGCCCCCTTACATTAGCACAACTCCAATTCCTTTAACGGAAGCATCATACTAAATTTCATAGACGTCCAAAAGCACTGAGAGAGGATTTGTACCCAAATGAAAACCATCGTTCTCAATTAGCTCAGTTAATGGCTTAGCTAAATACCCATACGTGAACTTTCTATAATAACCGGTAAAACCCAAAAACCCTCTTACACCTTTGACATTATGAAGGATTGGTCACTTCACCACACTTGTCACCTTGATAGGATCCATGGTAACTGTTGAAGATTCCATATTAATTAGATACAAGGTTAATTTATAGTATATAAGTGAGGAAATCATCACCTTACAAGCAGATTTTGTAAGGACGAGTTAGGCCTAAACTCACTTCCTAGCATGGTATCAGAAACTATTATGGAACTATCATGTCACCAGCTATGGACCACTATGAGTCCACTCACAAATATCTAATCCTACGCATGAGATGTCCATGCCTTGACATGAGGGTAGTGTGTTGAAGATTCTACATTGACTACCAATTCAGAATATACAAGTGGGAGTAATCCTATTACAAACCGGTTTTGTGAGGATGAAAACGCTTGAACTCACTTCCTAATACGGTATTTGAGTCTATCCTAGCGAAGTTTGTTAGGTCTATCATGCCATTTGCTATCAAGTCACTATCGGACCTCAATGTGTAATAAATACACTTGCCATTCCTTTTCTTACACTAGGATGTCAAAAAAATAGACACACATGAAACTCCTTAAATATGTTTGAAAAATTGAAAAGTAGTTGGAGCATTCATCAAGCCAAATTTGTACGTCCTAAATGCCATTTTATGATGTCATGTTCTCACACTCAAATTTGATGATAACCAAATTTGAGATCCAATGTTGAAAAATAATAAGTTTCTTTTATTTCATCTAAGTTCACCCGCAAAATGGATGAGAGATACTTGACAGGAATTGTTACCTTATTAAAACACACATATGCTAAGAAGTGTCTTTTTTCTTAGCCAATATCATTGGGCTGGAGAAAGAATTTGAGCTACGTCAAATTGCTCCCCATTGTAGTAAATCAGCAGCCAATTTTTCAATCTCATTTTGTGCAGATGCAGATAATGGTACAAGCTAACATTCACAGGTCCTGTACCAACTTCCAATTCAATCACATGTTCAATATCCCTTTTTTGGGTAACCCCATCACCTCCTTGAACACCCCTAGAAATTCTTGTAAAACATCCAAGAGTTCTTTCCGCTGAAATGAGTTTAAGTTTTGATCAGCAATTGTCATATATACATTTGCAACTCATCCCCCATTTTCAAATTTTCCATCATTGACTTCCTTCCAAAAGGCTATGGAAAGATTTTGGACGCCTACAAGGTCTCAAACCACTAGTAGAGAACCCTTGCAGTATAAGTGAACTTTCATGGTTTTTAAAGTCATTTCCCCAAATTCATTTCCAATTTTCCTAGCCTTTCAATCACAACATTCCACATCCAAATCTAGCACTAAGTATCTATAGTGGTGTCAATTTCCTCCAATTGAATGCAAAGATTGGAACAGATACCTTTAGTTGTACCCTTGTGACTATCACCCAACTGAATTCCCATTTCACAAGTCGAAACAAGGATCTCGAGAAAAATCATTACTTGTGGAGAAGTGAAGTTACGCAATGCCTACTATCCACCATCATCATTAATGTGGTTCCCTTCACAATCCACATAGTTCTTACATCTTCAAGGATGCCATGAAACAACCACATAGACTCAGAGTTCTACACTCCAAATCTTCCTCTCCTTCAAGTTCATCCCCCTCAATAGCCAAAGTTTCTCCTTCGCTACTTGTGACCTCATCATCTCCTACAATTAAATGAAATTGCCTATTAGGCCATTGGTTTAAGGGGTGAAACTTTCACCACAACTTGCCCATTTCAGTGAGAAAAGACTTTCTGAAATCCTCCGGATGCTTTGAGTGAATTCTCTAGAGAGTTTACCTTAGCCTCCAAAAACTAAACTTTGTTTTTCACTTTTGAGGGCATTGGGAAATTGAATCTGGTAGGTTGGACCAATTAACAGAACTATAAAGAAAATATATTGAAAAGGGAATATTATTTAATGAGACCACAACCTAAGCTCATTACAGCAAGACCAGAGTGTATGCTCCTGAGAGAAGAAGAATCTTCTCTCCCAACACAATACCCAAAACTGTAACTGACTCCCACTATCCCACATTCTCCTATATTCCTGTCCTACACTTTCTTAACAGAATTTGACAACTCAGCACCCTTCTATTTTGCTCTCTCTTTCACCTACATTCTGGTCAAGTGTTCTATCAGCCTTGATCAGAGTTTAACCAAGAACAGGTTACATATATGTTGGTCAACAAAGAATAAGTAATAGACACCCATGCAAGTCTACCTTTTGAGTTTTGACCATGTACATGTTTGATTTTCATGAGGTACAGTTTGAATAAAATGCAAAGCCTTTCATCATTTGTAAATCATAAAAACTGTAAAATAGATCAATTATCAACATCTTGATCAATAATCACCTTTCTTGCATTCCTGACCGGAACAAACCTTGCAGATAAGCACAGCTACACTGCAATATAACTTTGTGAACATGCATATGGGGTTCTATGTTAGAACAAATATTGCACGTCCACCCACCAAGGTCATTTGATTTAGCTGCCAATATGACATCCCTGAAAATAGATTGAGAAAATCAGAATTTCTGTCCCAAACTTTGCAAACAAATTTTAGCAATTTCACTATTACTATTCCTCCTCATTGCATAAAAAGTATAAACATTTCAATTACACTAAAATCACGAAGTCCATAAATATTTAATCACTAAGAAAGCTCCAATTAGTAAATTTAAATAATAGTTGACTCAGTATTCTTTATAATACAATTGCATTTAGCAACTGCGTCCAACTTCAATAGTCTTTTAAGAAAAGTAACTCATTTCAAAAGCACTGAATAAATCTAACAAACTATTAAATTGAAAGGCCGCTATATAAGTATATGTGAATTAATACACAGAATTTTGTGGGAATGAAAGATGGAAATGGACATAAAAGAAAAAGAAAATGCAAAATTACAACAATCATGTGCAATTTCAAGATATTTATAAGAAGTTTATCAAGAAGCAAACCATACGAAAAACAACTTCCAGGTAAACCAAAAGATGAAGTAAGATTGAAGCTGGGGAAAGGTAAGCCCCACTTTGGACGATGTCTGCGAAGCATTTGGAACAAAGGCTGTAGATTGCAGCGCTTAGCAAGGATTTTTAGCTTCTTTGTTGTTTCTTCATTGGCATATAAGCATCCCAAGTACACATATTCCAACAACAATACCAATGCTTCATAATCAACATGAGAAGATAATCGAACTTCTCTCATGGTATCTTTGACAAACTTTTCTGCTATCTCTTTAAAACTCTTCCTACAAGGTAATAATTGAGGAGGCAGTAGTGATGGACATCGAACAGCAAGAATAGCAACATGAACACTCAGAGATTCCCCATTTGTTACAACAAGCTTCATATCTGAGTATTCTTCCTTATTGAGAGATTTCCCAATCCTTTTGGCTAATTCAGTTGGGAAACCGTAATATCCAAAATAAGTTAGAATATAAGAAACATACCATCTCACACCAGGACTGAAAGAGTTGCTTCTACAGATCTCTTGAAGTTTGCCAACTAACTGTGGTCTTATGTTTGTCACCTCTTTAGAAAATTGCTGAGGATTCTCTTGTAAAAGGTCACACTGATGAAGAATTTGACTTAAGCCCAACAAACAATAAAATAAGAGAACATTCGAACCTTCCCAATCTTCTTTGTCAAAACAGCAACAAGACCTTTCATGGCATGTTGTATGCAAATGAGGAGTAAAGCTCTGCCTTTCAATATGAATGTCATTATTTAAGCATCGTTTCAGAAGAAGAACAATCACCTTTATCCCTTTGCTCCCAATGATACATCTTTGGTACTGTGGTAAACTTGAAAGACAAGTAAACCCAATTAAATTAATAACCAGTTGAAGTTTATCAAATGATCCATAGCTTTCTAGGGATGATGTATAATCTAGAGTATGTAATAAGCTTTTCAAGCATGGCATGCCTTTCACCTTCAGTACATCTGATAATAAGAATCTAGTGTGTGAGGAGATGGAATTGCATGGAGAATGAATCATCATTAGAACAGCCCTTGATACTGGTTCACTTTGAAAATGATCATCAATATCCTTTTGACAAATTCTGCACCACTTTTCAAGTGTATCCACAAAACTCAAGCTATAGAGAAAGGGAAAATTAGAATTAGTGAATTTGGCAAGCAACAACAGGTGAAATAAAAGGTCAGCTGAAAATTTTCAGAAATATAATCAACAGCAGTAGCAAGAAACTGAGACATAGGATATGTTATTACATTAATGTTTAAACACATGTTAAATCCACCAAGAAATGATAATGGAAGGAATACAATACCATGCACATGTAATTAGTAAGTTGATGCTGAGCTCACTACCACGTGTATAAGGATTTAAATTTTCTCCACAATGAATTGTAAGCCACCCAAGAATGTCCCACACATAACTCCTAAGACCAAGATGATAATTGGCTTTCAATCCCTCTTTTGCCATATATATTTGTTTTTCCAATGACAAGATGGGTTCAAACAATTGATCTTGACTATTTTCAATCAGAAGATTAAGAAGGACTTTATCAATTCCTTGGCTCCAAAAATTGGTATGATGATCACCTGCCCATTGAGTTATTAGAGCCAACTGGCATGCTTCCACTGACAAAGACCCATGGTTATTTCCAATTTTTTTAGAAATCAGCCTATTTTCTGTCATTCCACAAATTATGGCCTCAACAAGAGCTTCACCACACAAACCAACCACTTTTAAACAATTATCTTGGGATCTCTGGACAGATAAAAACCAATCTTTGTTAGGAGCAATACTTTATATTACAGTGGTCATCTTATAGAACAATGAAATGTTACCAATAGGCATTGAGCAAGCCTAAACCCCTCTATCCGAATAGCATGAGGGTTTGATTTTCCCATTGCCTGAACAAACATTTGTGGAAATACTTCTTCATCCTCTATAAGTTTTCTTGCAGCAGAATCACATAAAGCTGATAACAACAATAGAAAATAGTTGGTCTAGAGAATAGATGATAACAAGGAAAAGTGTTTTGGTTGTAATGAGTAGAGTGGTATTTTATTACCTATAGACGTGTACAACTTTAGAAGTGCAAGTTTAATAGAACTATCTGTCTTTGTATGGATGTTTGCTAAACCTTTCATAAGCATTACATCATTACAAACAGGGAACCTAGACGGAGGCCAGCGCCACAGTATGGTGCTCAAAAGTAACGTCATCTCTTCAAAATACTCAATTTTCTTTGAACCTTCAGCAAAATCTTTTATATTTCTAACAATTCGTAGGGAAGTCTCCGTTTCTTTCAGTGCTTCCATAACTTCCTTCTCACTTGTAGCACTCAAATTTGAGATTACAAAATTCAAAGCGGTAGCACAGGGTATAGCAACTTCTACTTGATGTGAAGATAGCAAGGATGATAGACAATAAACAAGATCCAACATATGTGATTGCAAAAATGGATTAGGCAGAACACTGACTAACTTCACTGCAACATTTGATGCCATGCTTAGTAAGGCTTCACTTTTGCATTGAAGAATCCATAATAACGCTCCCAAAATATCAGGAACAGATTCCTGAGATGTAAAGCAATGTAGGACAGCACATATTTCACTGTTATTGAAAATATCAGACCAATTTATTTATATCAAACCATTCTACACAAACTATGAGTAGGAATTTACATTAGTAACTATTTTCAAAATGTATCTGTTTGGTCTGTGAAAAACGTTATATGTTTTCACTATGTCTACTGTTTTCAAAATACAGGAAACGTAGAAACAACCTTTTAATTTATTTATTTCTTCACCTTTTCTTGTATAAAGATCAGAAAAAAGGAAACAAAAGTGAAAATAAAAAAGAAAACATCTTTTTTCTCAGACCAAACTGCCCAATGCTTTCTTAGATTTATGTATTTGTTTACTGAGGGATGGTGTCAAAGTAGATTAATTCTTGTTTATTTATACTAGTAATAATTCATTGTAATTAATTCACCAACGTAAATACAATCTTAACTTCATAAGTATACTGCTGAGTGCAATTGACTCAAGCAAATTCATGAAAAGATCTCTGAGTTCCACAATCTTCACAAGTATAGATGTGCACATTTCATTCAGAAAGTTTAATGAACGGGCATAAAACTCCTAATTCAGGTTCATATATGCTACTTACTAGACTCAGAATCCCAAAACGAAAAGGAAGCAAACTATACACCTTAACATCAGCATGACGTGCTGCACGTGCATCACCCGATAAGGAATCAAGAAAGGCACCAATTGATCGTAGTACATTTTTCTGCACTTCAATGTTGGCGCACTGCCACCTCCACCTATTGGTCTTCTCATCAAAATGTCTGTATTCACAAAGAACATTCATAAGGAATAAAATCACAACAAGAACAACAATCCACGAAATGAAAAACACAATTCAATCACTTTCAGGCCCCACTTCATCAAACACCAAAAAGACAGAAAATTTAATGAAAAAATGACGGAATAAAAAATTAGAGGAAAGTGGGGTGGGAGTTAAGACCTGTTGCCAAGGTTTAGGGCGTGGAGAAGACGGCGATGGAGGGTCTGCATATGCGAACTAATGCAGCGATCGTTCTCTTTCTCTTTGTCTCGGCCAGATTTCATGATCTCTTCTAATTACTACAGAATTCGGAAAAAACAAAAATAGAGAGAAAATGAGAATCAAAGTGGTAGAAGAAATTGAACTGTGTTGCAAAGAGAAGGTGTCAGTTCAGCTCTGGAAGTTTGAACACCGCCACAAACTCCCCTCCTTTTACAAAATCTGTATTCGTAGAAACTAGAAAGATGAGGAAAAACATAAATAAATAAAATCCAAAAATGTGAAGATAAAACAAATATAATTTTCGTAAAATGTATTGAATGGTTTTTAAATAAATAAAAAAGCATATAAATGGAGATGAAAAGTAAATATATAAAAAAATATATTACTCATGATTTTTTAGGAAGATCATGAATGAAAACATATTAACAAATTATGTTAACTAATTATAATTATAATGATTGTAATCATATTAGAGATAACAAAAGGTTAAAATATTTAAAAAATTAAATTAAAATGTGATATAATCAATAAATCTATAAAAGATTAATTAAAAAGAATAAATTAAAGTTGTTGAGATAATAATTTCTTGTGTATTTTGTGTTTGACAATAGGAGCATCCTTTTAAATGATGTTAATGTTTATTTCTTAATTCTTAAAAGTTTTCGATGACCTTTGAAACTTCTTTTGACTATTGAATTGGGATGGACTTGCGACTCTTCATGTGTTGACTAATAATCTTTTTGTCTAAGTTTTTCAAATAAATTGTTATAGACTTGTATCACTCCATCCAACATGTACACATGATTGATGTACATGTCGGAATTGTAGTGGATAGGTTTGGATGCAATAAGCACGTGAGAACATGGTAGGTAAAGTTCTCAAACTTGCCACAGTTGCATCATCTTTCATCTAGTCTAATGAAAAATTTTCTAGTTGGTAAAACATCTCTTACATTGATCATCTCCTTAACCAACAAACTTGTGATTCTTTTGTTAAATTCAACCACTCTATGAGTGTTTGGTTTTGAATAAGTATCTTTTGGTGCCTTTGATGCAACTTTATAATAGACATGATAAACATTAATCATTGTGGTCAGTTTCCTCTCTCTTTATGTGAAAAAATTGTTGCACTTATATATGTAGCAATCACCATGGAAGACATCAGAAATGTGAATCATAAAGGATTTGCAAAAAAATTTGCATGATAAAGAAAATGGATGATTAAATGAAATACGTTGTGTCTGTGTCTGTGTAATTTTATTTTTTTGGGGTTTTTTGTGAGAGAAGGTATCTTATTTATCTTTTTTAAGAATAAAGGGTTAGAATTGTGAATGAACCCCTCATGATTACAACTATCACATCTTTTATATAAATGTAAGAGAGAAGAAAATAAATAATTGTAGTGGTGTGTGAAAAAGTTAGAGGGTCAATTTCTTGTGAACAAGAAGGATTGTGGGGAGTTAAGAATGAGAAAAAATAGAGATGTGAGTGAGTAAGACTAATTTTAAAATTGTCTTACTCTATTTTTATTTTTTTCTTAAATTTATATGTTTTGCTTTTTCAGTTTTTATTTTATTTTTTACATTTTCATTTCTTTATTTTTGTTTTTTTTATTATTATTTTTATATTTTTGCTTTTATTTTTATTTTCATTTTTTTTTATTATTTTTTACTTTTTTATAAAAAAACTAATGGACCCAAATTATATGTATTTCTGTTTTTATTTAAAACAATAAAATCTTAAAGAGAGTTACTTTTTAGTTTTTTTTTTGTAATATTTTAAACAAAACATAAAATTTTCCCGTCCCCATTTTTATTTTTTAAAATTAATAATTTTATTTATTCGGATGAAATCGGGTGTTGATAACTGATATTGTGAGACTTATTGTTTTATAATTTGAGGGACATGCCTTGTTTTGGTAGAAACAATTTCAAAAAGATGTTGAAAAGGGAAATATACAATCCATCAAAACTTGGGGTCAATTGAAGACGACTATAACCAGGTGATTCATGCCTACACATTATAGAAAAAAATTGCTCCTAAAGTTTCAAAGATTAAGGCAAGGATCAAAAGTAGTGGAGGAGTACTTCAAATAGATGAAGTTACTTCTTCTCAAGATTGACTTGGATGAAGATGAAGAGGAAAAAATCACAAGATTCCTCCATGGTTCAATCATGATATCCAAGAAGTGGTTGAGTTAAATGACCATGAGACTTTGAAAAGTCTTCTCCATCAAACAACTAAAATGGAGAAAAGAATTCAAAGGAGGAAAGACTTCCAAAGACAATACTCTTGGAACTCCTTCCACAAAGAGAACAACTAAAATGGAGAAAAGAATTCAAAGGAGGTAAGACTTCCAAAGACAGTCCTCTTGGAACTTCTTCCATAAAGAGAAGAACGAAGTGGAAAAGACTCACCAAGTTAAGTACTCTAACCCTCCTTATTATTCTTCTAAAGATTTTAAACCTTCTTCATCTAAAGATCATAAAATTTCTTCTTTTACTAATGTTAGGACTCATGCTTCTCCATTTTCTCCACCAAAATCCAAAATTGAGAAAAAGACAAGTGGACTCAAATGTTTTAAATTCTTGGATTATGGACATAAAGCTTCTTATTGTCCAAACCAAAGGGTAATGGTGTTGAAGAATGGAGAAGTTGAATTCAAGCCTCTTCTAATTCTACTCCTTCTTCTTCTTTTCCTTTTTTTCTAGCCTCTAGTTCATCTTCTAAAAATAATGAGTATACTCTTTCCCATGGAAAGGAGACTTATTGGTGGTGAGGCAAATGCTTAGTCATATCCACAAGGATGTGGTTGAAACTCAGAGAAAATATTTTTCACACAATATGCCTCCTCAACCATAAAGTTTGTGTACTCCTTATTGATGGAGGTTGCACTAATGTAGCGAGTAAGAAATTGGTGGAAAAACTCAATCTTCCAACCATTCCCCATTCAAGACCTTACAAGCTACATGGTTGAGTGAAGATGGAGAGATTAAAGTGACTAATCAAGTTCTTCTTAATTTCTCCGTTGGCAAGTATAAAGATGAAAAGTGTTGTGTGATGTGGTTCCTATGGAGGCAAGCCATGTCTTGTTGGGAAGGCTTGAAAATATGATAGGCGTGTTCACAACGATGGACATATCAACATGTTCACTTTTCAAAATAAGGGTCACACCTACTTCCTAAAACCACTCACACCAAACGAAGTGAGAAGAGATCAAATGATAATGAGAGACAAAAGGGAGAAGGAAAAAATACACAACACTTCCACAAGAAAAGAACACAAAGAATCACTAATGGTGTCACACAACACTTTTAAAGGTAAGGAAGATAAAGAGTTACTTGTGGCATCATGTAAAGAATTCAAGAAGGTAAAGCATGTATACAAACCCTTGTATCTTCTTTTGCCTTCTAATGTGTGGTCAATGAATCTTGACAAAGGAGTACAAGTGGATTAGGAGAAGATTAAAAGACAATCTATGAACTTTTCAATTCCTAAACATTTAAATTTGTCTTTTATTGGAATTATTTTTTTTTCTTGAATGCTACAGACTGTAGAGGTATATTGGAGATAGAATCAAAGTACCTCACGGGCTTCTACATCTTTCCATGACCCAACTTCTACAAAGAGTGAACGAATTTCAATATTCATTAATTTATTGAAGAGAAGAAACCTTTGTAGCTTGAACATTATTTAAATTCTTTGAAAAAAAAAAGACACATGACAGTCTTCTATAATTGTCATTTATTCACATAGTAATATACATCATCATCATATTGATCATGATCATCATCATTATCATGATCATGATCATTATCATCATCACATTCTAAACACAAATAAAAATAGAAATAAAATGAAAGGATTAGGAAATAAATTTTGGGATATCATACATTCCACATGCAAACATGACATTCCAAGTACTTTAGTTTTTAATCCTGGAGGATAGTAATAAATATCTTTTAGTGTTTTTGATCTTTCTCTTTGTGATACAGGTCTTCAAAATTATTGGATGAATTCCCTCCAACTCGGGGAGGATGATACATATGAGAATGAGGAAGAAATTCTTGAAGAAAGAGAAGAGAACACATGAAGATTAAATAAAAAAAGCATGACAAATGAAGATGTAGATGAAGAAATAAAGGGAGAAAAAGTCTTGGAGTTTTTGAAGGAAGAGATTAAAAGAGTAAATCAAGTAGAGCTCTTGGAAATGGAAGGAATTTGAGAAAATTGAAGAAGAGAAGGAAAGAAGCATCTTAACTTTTGGAGCCTCCACCAATCAAATTGAAGCACACGGATGGCCACATCATGAACCATCATTACACGTTCTAACTAAATGCATACTCCCATCATTATACCTTCTAACTAAATGCAACTCCCATCATTGCACCTTCTAACTAAATCATCAATAAACTTTTTAACTAAATGCAACTCTCATTATTAATCTTCTGACTAAATGCAACTTCCATCATTACTTTCAAAAACTACTCATGCCCTTCATAAATTCTAAAACCCCCCTTTGTATATGCATGCACCTCCAAACCACCTTTCACGTTTTTAGGAGATTAGTTACACTTAAACATAGTTAAGTGCAATTAACCTTGATTAGTGTAGTTAACATTTTGTCTTTTGAGACTCCTTGCTTGGCCAAATTCTATAACTATAAATAGGAGTGATCTCTATTGTAAAATACGTTGAATGAATTAGAACTTCTTTGAGAAATTGTGAGTTCTTTAGTTGTGTCGCTACTCTTATCTTTGATTCTTATCTTGAGAAGCCTTCTCAAGTGGTGGATCCTCCTTCACTCATCCTTAAAGATTTATAATCTTGAAGGTGATGTGTTCAATCACATTCATCCTCATTGTACTTTTACATTTCAATTCCTTTAGTTTCATATGTTCATACTTGTTAATTCATCGATTTCTCTCTTTGCTGCAAGCATGACTTCCGCGGTGTCTTCCTTTGTTCCACTTTGGGTTCTCTTGAAGAACTATCATCTTCATCTCCTTTTTGGATTGGTCTAGATACTAAACACCCCCAACATTTCATATCACATGACTTCCTTGGTTGCGCCAACTTATGTTCTCTCTTGGGAAATACATTCTTTGTTTCCTTTTGGACTAGTCTAGATCCTACAAACCTTGAAAGGACCACATTAGAAAATGCATGCAACCTTTTCAATACAAACTAACAATCTTGTTGAAAATACATGCATGAATGCATGAAAATCTATTTTTGATTTTTTTTAATTTTATTTTTTTTAATTTCTTGAATGGTAATGCATGAATGGATGCTCCAAATTATATATATATTTTTTTTAATTTTTTAATGATATGCATGAATGAATGCTCTACATTCTATTTTTTATGATTTTTTTTACTAAATTTTCAATGATAATGTATGCTCAAATGTATTATTTTTTAGAAAAATGTGTATAAATTTTCAAAAGAGAATGTATGTTCAAAGATGTTTTTTCTTTGTCACAAATATTTAAAGGAGAATGTATTTACAATAATTTCAATGACAATGTATATACAAAAGGTTTTTTTTTTTCCGAAAAAAAAAACATATGTACAGAAATTTTGATATATGTACAAAATTTCAAAAGCTAATGTATTTACAAATTTTCAAAGGAGTATATTTACAAAAGAAAATTCAAAAATTTTCAAGGTGTATTTGTTTCTTGTAATCATTATATGTTGACTTCCTTTTTTTTCTAAAAAAATGATTGATTTTTTTTGAGTTATTTTATTTCATATTTTTTCAAGAAAAATCTTAAGTAACAATTTATTTGCCGTTGTCTTTCTATTTGTCAGTAAGGTCAAGATCTTCACAGTATAGAGAGGGTTTCAAATGAAATTTTTGAAAAAAGTGAGGTTGAGACCATGATTGCATCAAGAGGGTCTCAAAATAAATCTTGAAAGAAGTGAGATGAGTGCATGAATGCACAAATGTATGTAATATTTTTCATTTTTGCTATTATTGATTTTTTTTAGAAATGCATGAGTACATTGAGAGTGCATGAACATATGCATGAAATCCTTAGGCATGAGAATGTATGTATAGAATGAATATTTTCCATTTTTGTTTATTGAATGAATGATGATATGCATATATGAAATATTTTTATTTTTGTTGAATTAATGATGAAAATGCATGAATTTTTTATTTTTGAATGCATGCATAAAACTTTATTTTTGATTTTTGGTTTTTTTGAAAATGCATGAATGATTGCATAAAACTCGATTTATTTTTTTTATGTATTGTTTTTTTAGAAATGAGAACTATATTTTTTATTTTTTGAATGAGGATGCATGTATGAATGCATAAGACTCGATTTTCTATTTGTTTTGATTGGGATGAATGCATAAAACTTTATTCTTTTAGTTTTGACTTTAAGAGAATGCATAAAACTCTATTTTTCATTTTTTCCTTTTTTGATGAGAATGCATGAAGAATACATAAAACTCAATTCTTTTATTTTATATTTCTTTTAAAATGTATTTTCAAAATTACTCCTAAGGATTATAGAATGTAGTATGGATGTCTTTGAAGATGTATGATGCACGTGTAAATGCATGATGTATATTAAGATATGTGATGCATGTTTAGATGTATGATGAATGTCTAAATGTATGATACATATTTAGAAGTATGATGCATGTCTAACTGTAAGATGCATGCAAAACTAATTAATGTATGCAAGTTAATAATAATTTTTTTTATGCAGGCAAATTAGAAAAAAATACAAAAATACAAATTAATTAAACAACATCTACTAAAAATTGTTTTGTTTTGTCTTGTTTTCTTTTTTTTGTATTTTTTATTATTTTTTTTATGCATGGAATTTTTAGGAATTCATTTATGAACTGTTTTAGTTTTGTTTTTTTAAATACAAATATATGAATGCATAAAATGGACGTATGAAAAAGTTTTTTTCTTTTTTCTCTTTTTTTTAAGAAAATGCATTTATGAATGCATGAAATTATTGTTTATCTTTCTCTTTTTGTTTTTAGAATGTATGAAATTTTATTTTTGAAAATATATGAATGAATGTCATGAGATTGATTTTTTGTTATTATTATTTAATATCAACATTTAAAAGAAACGCATAAGTGCAATGAGAATGCATAAACATATGCATGGAATTTTATTTGAGAAGTCCTATGAAGATGCATAAATCAATGCATGATGAAAATGCATGTAGAAAATGTATATTTTTCATGATGATATGAAAATGCATATAACTTTACTTTTTATTTTTTGATTTTTTTAAAAATGTACGAATGACTGCATAAAATTCTATTTTTTTTGTTTTGAACATGAGAATGCATAGGTGAATGTATAAAAACTATATTTTTTTTAAAAAAAGAGAATGCATAGGCGAATGCATAAAAAACTTTATCTTTTTTTTTCATGTATGAATAGGAATATATTAGAATGTATAAAACTTCTATTTTTATTTCTTGAATTTTGTTTTGTTTTGATTTTTTTGTTTTATTATTATATATTTTTATGCATGAAACTTTTAAGAAGATGTATTTAGGAATGCATGAAATTTCTCTTTTGTTTTTTTAGAAGGTATGATTTTTTTTTTGAAAATGTATGAATAACTAAATTTTTTATTTGATGTCAACTTTTTTTTTTTTAAAAAAGAAATATATAAGTGCAATGAGAGTGCATGAACATATGCATGAAATGAATGCATGACGGAAATGAATTTTTGTTTATTAAATGCATGATGCATATATGAAATCTATTTTTTATTGAATGAATAATAATATGAAAATGAATTCTATATTTTTTTGTGTTTCTTTGTTTGTTTGAATAAGATTTTTAATGCATGAGGCTATGAGGATGCATGCATGAATGCATAAAACTTTATTTTTAATTTTTTTGGTTTTTTTTTTTTGAAAACTTTGAATGATTGCATAAAGCTCAATTTTTATTATTATTGTTTGCTATCAACCCTTTTCTTAAAAAATGCATAAGTGCAATGAGAGTGCATAAACATATGCATGACATTTTATTTGAGAATGCATGAAAATGTATAAATGAATACATGATGAGAATACATATATGAAATCTACCTTTTTTGTTTATGAGAAAAATGCATATATGAATTCTATATTTTTTTTATTGTCTATTGAATGAATGTGTTTGAAAATGTGTAAATGCATGAGGCTATGAGGATGCATGAAATCATAGGTGGATGTATGAATGAATGATAATGTATGTAAATGAATGGATGCAATCCCTTTTTTTATTATTTTTTTAATCTTGAGAAAAAAAAATGAATGTATGAATGAAACTATTTTTTTTTTTTTGCAATATCATGGGGATGTATTAATGAATGAAAATTTAGTTTGATTTTTTTCTTTATGTTGTATGAATGGATGCATGATCACATTTCTTTGATTTTTTAGAAAAAGATAATATGTAATGCATATGGAAAAAATAAGATCAATTTTTTTTATATGTATAATGTTTTTTTTTTTTAAATTCCTATAAAGTTTGTAATGCATGTTAGAAGAAAAAAATGTTTAATGCTATTTATTTTTATTTCCCAAAAATCATTTTTTAGAAAAAGAAAAAATAAAAAAACATATGCAATGCATGTGAGAAAAAAGAGATTAGTGTTTTTTATTTTTTTATTTCTCAAAATCATATTTTTAGAAAAAGGAAATATGCAATGCAAAATGAGATTAACGTTTTTTTATTGTATTTCCCAAAATCATTTTCTTTTAGGAAGAAAAAAATATGCAATGCATGTGAGAAAAAAGAGATTAGTGTTTTTTTTTTATTTTTTTAAAATCCATTTTTGTGTTTATTTTTCTGAAATAGAAAGTATGTGATGTATTAAAAAAATGAGATTAATATTTTTTATTTTCCAAAAATTTATTTTTTTTGAAATAAAAGTATGTGAAAAACATGAGGTTAATGCAGAGGGAAAAAATCTCTCTTTTTTTAAAGAAAAAGTGTTGAAAGTATACCAAGTAAACTCTCACGAAAGGGAGGTGAGTCACAATTGGACTTCTTAAGCACCAAGTCTTTTCTAGTCATAGTTGTTCTTGAACCACTCTCACAATTTTTTTTTAAATATGAAATTGATTTAAAAAAAAAAGACGTATTGTATGACAGGAAAAAATGATATTGATATTTTTTTAGTTTTTTTATACTTGTGTAATAAATGACAATGGATAATTGAGTTGCCCTAGTGAGACTTAAGTTCTACGATTTTTACATGAGCTCACACAAATAGCTTTGTCCTAATTCCTAATAAAAGTCACTAGAGCCATGACACACTTTACCCCACATCCACAGTAATGACCTTTATAGATATGAGAATAAAGTAAACAGACTCTAGCTGGAGTTTTCACAACGACCAGGAAAGGAAGTACATCCCAATCTTGCTACGCAACTCCTCTATTTCTAAGTTTCATAAACCCGGGTATATGACCTCACTCATGATATGCAAATAAAAGGTGTGTGTGAAGGGAGAAAAAATGTATACCCAACCCTCACCTGCAAAATAACTAGAAAATTCCTAGGCACATATATATATATAGCATGTCTTCTACCTTAGGGTTCAATATTTCAACAATACAAGTATTTACATACCTGGAATACGCTCCTGCACTACAAATTAAAATATATAACATGCAATATATACAAAGAAAGGTAAACATATGCATTTAGAAAACCACACAAATTTTACTCATTTAATTAAATTGGCCTGACTCTCAAAATGTCCCCAGTGGAGTCGTCGTAACCGAGATCACGACAGTGCGATAAAAAATTTAATTTTAAAATATTTGAATAGAGATTGGAGTTACCATCATAGTTTATTATGGAAAACTATAGAAAAATCAAAATTAAAATGGATACGAACCAGATTCAAGATTTGGGAGTCAGTTACATGTGGGGAAGGTATTAGCACCCACAACTCGAGTACTAAGACAGTACCTTTAATCAAATGAATAGAAAAAAGTGTAGTTTTACAAAATATTATTTTTCTCAAAAAAAAAAGAAAATAGTAATTACAGCAACTTAAAAAACAAATATATATATATATATATATATATATATATATATTTATTTATTTATTTATTTACATAATAAAGTGCAAACAAGGAATAAACAATAAACAAACAAATAATAATAAAGAAAAATATTTTTTTATTTTATTTTTTGGGCCTATTCTACGTATTTCTATTTGTGATTTAAAAGGTTCACGTAATTCTAACTTTAAAAAATTGATTAATATGTTCTATATTTTTATTATTATTATTAGTTTTTTAATATTGAAAGTTTATGCTTTTTTTTTTTAGTTTTGGAATATTATATTTTATTATTACAAAACCATTTTATATAATTTTTTACTTTTTTAAAATTTTGACATTTTTATATTTTTTATGGTTTTCTTTATTATTAAAAACTGTTTTGCATTTTTTAAAATAAAAATTAATTATTTTATTATTTTTGAAAATTTTCATATTTTTTAATTAGTTAAAAAAACTATTTTGATTTTTTTAATTAATATTTTTTATTTTTTGAAAGTTAATGTTTTAATTTTTGAAAATGTTTTATACATATTTTTTTACTATACCTAACTCAGTTTCATTATTTTTTAAAGAGGGAAAAAATATACAACATATATATATATATATATATATATATATAATTACTAATTATAAAATAACCTAATAAACCCTAAATCATTATCTACGTGGCATGGGAGCAGGACCACTAATTTGCCAAAATCATTTATTTTACTTTTGGTGATATTTCATAGAAAAGTTTTATGTTTAAAAATTGCTTCCGAGAATCAAAGGAAATTTAATTGAACCATATTAAGTGAATAAAGAAAAGGTAACAAGAGACAAACATTTATATATAATAGAATATGATAATTAGATGAAGAAAAGAAAAACAAAATAAAATAATTAAAACTGGCGTTGGAGATTCATATTAGGCAATGCAATAACAATAAGCATTCCCCTTTTAATTCACGTTTTCCCAAACCTCACTTTAATTGCAATGTTCTATATATTTTTTAGTTTAGGGCAGTGTTTCTCTAGTTTAAGGTAATGCTGGGCTATGCTTTTTCTTATACTCCTTTGCCTTTTCATTTACCTAAGTCATATTAGGGTTAAGAGTAGAAGATAGGGAACAACAGCGACACCACTGTGGTGGTGTTTTTCTCACACTGTGGAGGTGGCGAGTGGCTGGTGGTGCTGCAGTGTTACAGCGGCAAGGGGATCGTTCAAGAGGTTTTCAAAAGCAGACATGACGCGGTTTGGATGGTGCCACGGCGGTCACCGGCGGCATGGGGCAAGGACGAGTAAGGTTCAATCTTTTTTCCTTTTTTATCCTGTTTTATATTTTTGGGTATTTCTAAAGCTATTTTAGTCTTTGACTTTGGGACGTTTTATGGGTTTAGGGTTTAGAGTTTAGGGTTTAGGGTTTCTGAAGTCTTTGAGAATTTCAGATAATTACTTTAGAGTTTATATCATGATTTGAGTTTGATTGAGTTTTTAGTTTCTAAGATTGGCTGGGATTTGGGGTTTTGGAAGTTTACTACTTTAGGATTTTGGTACTGGGACTGGACGAGTTTTCTTGACTCTATTTGGATTTTTGGGTTCCTGAGGCTAAGACATCAATCGTAATAGAAACAATCTAGAATGAGAAGGAGAAACGTGCTTGAGGCAGTGGTTCATCCATATACAAAATTAGAAATCGAGATGTGCTTGACAACAACTCCACAGGTAGCATTCTCACTTCTATGCAATTTCTATTTCATTGGCATATGATAAATATATAAATTAACTAACATTTCAACATTGCATACGAAACAAATCAGGCAATTACATTACACACAAGAATAATTACATTACATACGACAATGAATTCAGAACACAAGAACAAGGCAGCGACTGGACTTACCCATTGAAGACTTAGTTTTTGTTTTTCCTTTTGTAATCTGCTAATTGGAACTGTATGCTTAGAACAATCTTTCCCTTTTCTCCTCTTAAATTGAGTTGTATAGGATTTTTTCAGTATCTTTTTATCTCTGAATTTCTGTGTGTCCTCCGTTCAAGACTTAAGTTTCTTTTTCCTTGTGTAATCTGCTAACTGGAACTGTATCCTTAGAACAATTCCCTTTTTCTTCTCTTTAAGTTGAGTTGTATAGGATTTTTTCGGTATTTTTTTATCTTTGAATTTCTGTGAATTTTCTGTCTGTCTTCTGGAAAAGAACCAAGTTCCTTTTTAAGATTGTACATTCCATTAAATAAAATAGATTGCAACATGAAAAAGAGGAATAGGCCACTAAAAAAAATATGAATAGTCAGTGAATGTATGAGGACTGAACTTGATAAGTATGAGGGCTGAATGCAATTAGTATGAGAGAAGGCAAAGAGTTGAAAAGTGTGCATTTACAACCCTTAATCAAGAGAGATAAAATCTGCACTAATTGAAAAATTAAAAGGGCATTAAAGCCACAAAGAGACGTGAATGGGCAGTGAAGGTCTGTGAACATTAGTGCTTGTGAACATTAGTGCTTATGTGACAAACACAACTAATAGAGAATTGGGGGTGTAAATAGTAACTTTATTTTTTATTTCTGACAACTTCTTAGTGAATTGGGTTTTAGAAAACTTTTTATTTTTATTTTTATCAAACTGAATCAGGATCCTTTTTTTTATAAATGTCCTTGTTAAATTGGGCTCACTTAATTTTTCTCTTCAATTTATTTTAAGATAGACCTATAACCTTTTTTGTTGTTTTATCATTTTTTTATTTATTTCATCCTCTTTTTTTTATTATTATTTAATCAAACTTTTTTTTATAAAGTCAAAGCTATTTTTTTATTATTTATCGTAAATGGCAAAGAAACTAAATAACATATTTTAAAAAGTTTTATTTTCTTCTTTTTATTCTTTTATTTTATCTCTTTTTTTTCTTTTTTATTTGCAAAAAGTAATTTTATTTGTCCGGATAAAAGGAAAAGAGAGCTTACGTAGCTTGGAAAGACAATGTCACATCTTCCAGTTGCTCATCAAAGAAGGATGAGGAAGCAAATTTGTGTTTGATGGCTAGAAATCAATCTGAAGGTAGCATTAACACTTTGACAACCAAGAAGTAACCATAGTACTTGGATAGTGGTTGTTCATTGAAGAAGCTTCAAAGATGAATAATCATGAAGACTTTGTGTCTTATGGAGACAATAATAGAGGTAGAATTCACGACATTGGAGATGTTAGTGAGAAAGATTCCTAGATCATCGAAGATGTGGTACTTGTGGAAGGATTGAATCACAATCTACTTAGTATTAGCCAACTGTGTGATAGAGCACTCAAAGTCACCTTTGAACTTGATTTGTGCCTCATCTCAAATTCAAATTCAAGGAAAATTATATTGGTTGATAAAGTATAAACAATATCTATATGCTAAATATTTCCTACATCAATTATAGTTTAAACTGTTTATTGTGCAAAAGTGATGAATCTTGGTTATGACATAGGTGTATTGCACACTTGAAGAAGCTTGTATCTATGAACTTCGTTGTTGGACTACCTAAACTCAAGTTTGAGAAGGACAGGGTCTGTGAAGTATGCCAAAAAGAGAAACAATCCAAAATTTCATTTAAACATAACAAATTTGTTTCCATTTCAGGACGTGTTGAGCTTCTTCATATGGACTTGTTTAGACCTTCTCGGATTATGAACTTAGGTGGAAGCTACTATAGCTTGGTCGTTGTAGATGATTTTTCTAGATATACATGGACTCTCTTCATTGTAACCAAGGATGATACATTCAAAGCCTTCAAGAGACATGCTAAATTTTTACAAAATGAGAAAAGTAGTAATATTGTTGCCATTAAAATTGATCATTAGGAGAGATTTTAAAAATGAAAGATTTGAAAAGTTTTGTGAAAAACTCGGTATAAAACACTATTTTTCATCTCCTAAAACTCCACAGGAAAATGGAGTAGTTGAGAGGAAAAATAGGTATTTAGAAGAATTGGCAAGAACTTTACTTAATGAAACTAATCTTCTTAAATACTTTTGGGCAGATGCAGTAAACACTGTCTGCTATATGTTAAATAGAGTGAAAAGGTCTCTTTTAAAGAAAATCCCCTATGAACTTTCCAAAGGAAGAAAACCAAAATATCTCATTTTAAGGTTTTTGACTGTAAATGTTTTATTTTAAACAATGAAAAAGGAAATTTGGGCAAGTTTGATGCCAAATTTGATGAAGGCATCTTCCTAGGCTACTCTACTCATAATCATGCACATAGGGTCTATAATAAGAGAACTATGTCAATTGAGGAATTTGTCCATATTATTTTTTATGAAACTAACTGAGAGTTGCTGAAAACATTTGAGACAAGTGTAAGTGATTATGAGATCACTAATTTCAAAAGGCTAAAGCTAGATGTAGACCAGTACAATGAAGAAAGAGATGTTGCGGAGCTACAGGAAGTTGAAAATGTTGATATGCATATTGCATATGTTGGAAATACTAGTTTACCTAGAGAACGGAGACTGCCAAGGGACTTGTCACTGGATAAAATCATAGGACAAATTGACAAGGGAATATCCATTAGAAAATGCTTGAACTTGTTTTTGAACCTAAAATTGTTTTTGATGTCTTGAATGATGTTAATTGGGTTAATGTTATGAAAGATGAATTTAATCAATTCACTAGGAATGATGTGTCGATTTTAGTTCCTAGGACTAAAGAAATGAATGTCATTGGTACTAAATTGGTATTCAAAAATAAAATGGATGAACAAGATATCATTGTTAGAAATAAAGCTAGGCTGGTAGCAAAATGGTATAACAATGAAGAAATAATTTATTATGATGAAACATATGCTCCTGTTGCTAGACTAGAAACTATTAAGTTGTTACTTGCATATGCCTGCTTGTATGGTTTTAAATCATTTCAAATGGATGTGAAGAGTGCATTATTGAATGGATCTATAAATGAGGAAGTATATTTAACACAACCTCTATGTTTTGAAGATCATAAATTTTCAGGATGTGTGTACAAACTAAAGAAAGCCTTGTATGGACTAAAGTAAGCTCCAAGGTAATGGTATGAGAGATTAAGTATTTTCTACTATCACATTATGAAAGAGGAAAAGTATATAAAACTCTTTTTATTAGAAGGGTTGATAATGATATCATACTGTTCAAGTGTATGTTGATGATATCATCTTTGGTTCAACTAATGAGAAACTTTTCCATGAATTTGTTGCAGCTATGTTGGGAGAATTTGAATTGTCAACAATGGGAGAGCTTAATTACTTTCTAGGCCTCAAACAATTCAATCAGGGAACATTTTTAAATCAATCAAAGTACTATAAGGATCTCTTAAAAGTTTGAAATGGAGAGGTGCAAGGAGGCTGCAACACCCATTTCAACAAGTTCCTATATGGACACTGATGAAAAGGGAATTGTTGTTGATCAAACTAAATACAGAGGGTTAATTGAATCTCTTCTCTACTTAACAACTAGTAGACCAACCATCATGTTTGGTATGTGTCTATGTGAAAGATATCAATCCAACCCAAAGGAATCACAGTACATGCAGCCAAGAGAATCCTAAAATACTTTAAGGGAACTGTCAATGTTGAACTATGACATCCAATCAGAGTTTTATTCAATTTCGCTGGTTATTCTGATTCCGACTTCGTAGGTTTCCAATTAGATATGAAGAGCATAAGTGGAACCTGTCATTTGCTTGGATCAAGTCTAATTTCATGACACACAAGAAGCAAGCATGTATGATATTGTCTATTGCAGAGGCAGAGTATATTGTTGTTGGAAGTTGTTGTGCTCAAATTCTTTGATTAAAATAGCAGCTAAGTGACTTTGGCTTAAAGCTCACAAAGGTAACTCTTATGTGTGATAATATCAGTCAATTAACTTGACTAAAAATTCATTACAACATTCCAGAACTAAACATATTGAAATTAGGCATCACTTTATCATAGATCATGTAAATAATGGTGACTACGAAGTTTATTTTGTTGAAATGACAAATCAATTGGCTGATTTATTCACTAAACCACTAACTAAGGACATGTTTAATTTTCTGAGGAATGAATTGGGAATTTTTTATTTGAATAATATTTCCTAACCTTCAACCATATTAATTTTTATTGTGTTTGTATTTTGTACTAGAAATTAGTTAATTGATTGCTGAGTTCAATCAATTATTAAAGTTTAGTAACTCATGTAATTAATTGGTTAAGTACGTATTAATGCATGATTATTTGTGCAATCTCACGATTTAAATTAGTAATTTGTGCCTTAAAGACGTTGAAATAACTTATTGTAAGTTTGGAGATTCAGAGATTGTCAACACCTAATTTCGTCCGGATGGATGAATCTAATTTTAAAAAAAAAAGTTTCTAACAAAAAAAATTGAGTTTTATTTCTTTTTTAATTATTGGTTATTTTTCTTTTCTCTTTAGCATTAAAAAAAATCATTTTAGTTTGAATTTAAGATTTAATGTTTTTAAATCTAGATAAATATTTACTCTTCTTTTATTTTTATTTGGTTTAATTTCTCATTTTAAGAAGACAAAAAAAAATGAAAAAATATATTTTTATTAGATTTTTATCTTTCTTAAAACTATACATATATTCAATTTCATGTAACGATAACAACAAAAGACAAAAAAAAATTTTGATTTTCCTCACAGCTGAATAAGGTGGCACCTCCCCTTCGTAGCCAACCTCCTTTTAGATATGTCACTTTGCTTTAAAAAAGAAACGTCAAGGCTTCAACTAAGCATTTAGATTTGTTTTTTTTCTTTGTTAATGATGCACACAACACGAGGGGGGTGGAGGGAGGCCTCTCAATTCGTAGGTTTCCTTCTTTTTTTGCTGAGCTCCAGTTTCCACCCTCTGCATAGCAAAAGAAAATACACAGAAAACCTATTATACTTTCACCCAAGATAAGTAATAAACTGAATTCAATTTGAAAGGGGAGGAGAATTGAGAGAAACTGGAGACTCACATTGCTTTCCCTTGGTCTCGTTACTTTCCACTCTTTAGGCTTTAGTGAAAAATACCCACACAACTCACACAACAACTCCCACAATGACTCTGGAAAGTAACAACAATCACAAAGAAAAACAATAGAAAGAGGAATAAAGATAAGATTTGGAGGAGGAATAAAGATAAGATTTGGAGGCTCTAGGAGGTAAGAATCTAGAAATATTTTGTCGTGTATGCTAGAGCTTGTATGATCTGTTGTTCTTCATGCTTAAGCTTCAACTTTTGTGCCTCTGCATCATGCTCATCATGCTCAACATATTTTTCTGTGCCTCTACATCATGTTCAACATACCATTGTGTCAATCCTAAATAAAACTCAGTAAAAATTCAATCCAAGAGAAAACACATTCGATATTTTTATACCTTCAAGAAGAAAGCATAATAGAGCACACCTAGATTCCAAATCATTGGCCACCCGGCCACCAAGAGAAAACAATATAATATCCAATCACCATGCCTCCATTTTCCTCCACCATACAATTCCCCAAGAGCCACCGTGCCCCAAAGAACTCAATATAGAGAAATAAAAATTGTACAAAGCCCTAATTAACTTCTCCGCCGTTGCCGTCGTGCAAGGTGATCACCGCCATCCTCTCTACATTCCGCCACCCTCGCGCCATCGAAAGCCGCCCTCGCCGCCGTTCACAATCACCATCAAGCTGCCACTGTTTTTGTTTGAATTAGGTTGGGGCATGAGAAGAGAGAAAGGAGTTTGAATCTTGGTAAAAAGGAAGAGGAGAATGGAACGGCGCTGCCCTCTTTCCTTTTCCTAAACATATTTGCTACTAAACCTAATTAGGTTAATTTGAAAAGAATCCTTGTTTGGGCATGGGCTTATACTAATTTAAAAAATAGGAAACCTTACGAAGTGGATAAAAACTTTAAATTTGGGCTTGTTTTTTTTATAGGAAAATGATAGTTTGACACTCCTTCTTCTCTTACCTCCATTTGACACTCCGACGTGGCAGTGTCGTCCTGCGTGGCAAAGAAAGAGAAACACAGATGGTTTTCTGATTACGTGGTTCATATTTGTCTTTTTTCAAAGGGTGTCTTTTGTCATTTGCCATCTGAAAAATGCAGGGCAATTTGAGAGGAAAAAGCATATCTCATTTTCTCATTGCACTCATTAACCCCGCATGCTCTGGAGGAGAGAGAACAGAGGAAACAGCAAGATTCGCGTTCCTTCTGTAAGATTCACATTCCTTCTACAAGATTCGCCTTCCTTTTCCCCACTGTCGAAGCTTTACTGTTTGCATTGGTGGTATTGACCCTAAATCCTAAGCTTTTTTGGTACGAAACATGCTTGCTGTGTGTCGATGTTTGCTTCGTTTAGTGTTTAGGGTTTGTTCATATGATTTGGTTTTACTTGCTAGTTATGCATGTATGCGAAAAATGAGATCTTACTGTGTTCTGGGTTGCTGGTGTCGATGTTTGCTTCGTTTACAGTTTAGGATTTATTCACATGGTTTGATCTTGCTTTCTGGTTATGCCTGTACACGAAAAAAAATGGTTTGTCGATGTGTTCTGGGTTGAAGGTGTCGATCTTTGCTTCGTTTACGGTTTAGGGT
>Ga0099824_1000366_pt1 | contig 50586 bp, 31 predicted proteins | sample SiratrowhiteBW_FD_76837 | JGI IMG/M metagenome (GOLD analysis project Ga0099824, IMG submission 76837) | Root nodule microbial communities of legume samples collected from California, USA - Siratro white BW | ecosystem: Host-associated > Plants > Roots > Nodule | place: USA: California... | reverse complement strand
TATATATATATATATATATATATTCTGGATTTTGTGCCTTTTAAAGTAAAGCTTTGATCCTTTCCCCTTTCTCCCTTCCCCCAAAAGAACAGGACATTCTAATTTCCTTGAATACATAATGGAATGTTGATGCATTACATGGCATCTTGAATAAAAGTTTCATCAATATAATCACCTATCAATTTATTTTAACTATTAATTCATTGTTTGCACCTGTTGTCTTTGATAAAATTAACCATCCCCATAATTTCCCTTTCAGGATCACATTGTTAAATTACATAAAGAAAATGGTTCACTAAAGCAGAATTTGGAGACTACAAATGCTGCTCTACGTGTCTCCAGAATTGAAGGTTCTGGAGTATCTACAAACGGAACTTATACAGTCAAGGTATGTCAATTCTGGAGGTCCTTCATTAAAGTTGGTTTTTGGTATTTGTTCTTGTGAAATTTAATTGGCAATGAGGATGTTTGACTGGCAGTGCCATTTGCATTCTCATATTGCAGTTGTAATTCAAGTTTGGTTTTTGGCCCTGAATCTAAATAAGCCTATGAAATGCTGCAAACCTATTCTGAACACACTTCTTGGTTTAATGACAAGTTGTGGATAGAATTATGAGTGGGCAACCTGTAACCATATTAAAATGCCTGTGTTTGTTTGTTTCATAGGTTTCCACTCACCAACCTTAACTTCGTATTTGAGATAATTGGCTGCTTTGAGATAAGGTCTTTTGCTTATTATTTATTGGGGGCCAAGCTTACCTAAAAGCCTTGCAACTATTTTTTCTTAGGTTGTTTTCAGCACATTTTGGTAGGGAAAGGTGGGAAAATGACTGTTTTATGTTATTTTATTTTATTTTATTTTATCTTTTGTGCCTCACTTTAAAATTTGAGTTTCCATCAAGAGATTTACCCTCATAAAAATGAGATAGGATTTACTTAGGGTAATTTTTTCTTTTTTTAAATATAGAAAACAAGGTATTGGAAAGCTCTTTTGTAGTTATGGTTTTTCTCTGTATTTTTTAAGCTGTTTTATATAAGTCAGTGCATTTTTTATAGCCACTCAAAAAGTATTTTTAAGTGTTAAACTTACTTTTCGAGAAGGATGTATCTTTTAGTATGAAAGTGCTTTTAGAACAGGACTACAAATATGCTATTATTTGTCAACATACAGGATTAGATCAGTGCAAGTAACGAGTAACTTGAAAAAAAATACCTTGTCACACATTTATCATTCATTTGGAAGAATATGAATTTTCTTATTTTTTATACTTTTCTTGTTTTTGATTATCTAGTGTGGGTTGGTGGGACTCGTAGACCTGTCTAGTGTTCCAGATGGTGTCATTAAGCTTGTGATATGTGCTTTTTTCCTTCCTAAGTATGGGAATACCATGTATTATGTTGTAATGTGGTTAATAGTATTTGGTTATATATGTCTTTGATCTTGATAGATAACTAAGGATTCATGTTGACTACTTTTTGTGCAGGGAAGTAGTGATCAATCACCCAATCGACAGAACAATTTCAACATGCAACGTAAAAGTCGCAATGCTATAAACAATGGAACTGTGTCTACTTTGAAATCTGATGCTATTCAAAGTGAGATGGAATTCGAACATTCAAATTTACAAGGAAATTCTAAGGTAATGATATGTTTAATTTCAGTTTATTCTTAAATAGTGCACCTTCATAAGGAGATTGATTATTTGTTGTTATTTGTTTAATATTCATTGTCTATATTGGATTTTGATATGGTAGTTATTGTTTGACATATATCTGTTTTGATTTTCAAGGTGTCCTTGGCATGAATGGCACTTTTTTTTTTTTTCCTCCAATGGACATAGCATATTATTTGGTTTCTCTGTCTTTATAATGCAAACACCCATATTTTCCTGGTAGTTTTGATGTATAACATTTGATAGCTTTGTATTTTATTTTTAGTGATGAGTGAATTTGACAACAGATGTATGAATGCCTTCTAGGAGCTTGCGGTTGATGGAAATACCACAGTAGCTGCACAACATTCCCCAGATATACAGAGGTTGAAGTTACAACTAGAGGAAGAACGTGATCAATTGGCAAAGATTCAGCTAAAGTTCCAAGGTATTTTTGTTATGCTCTTGGAATGTCTAAATTGTATCTTGGCATATAATTAGAAGTGGCCTAAGTTCCTAACATTCTTATTCTTTCTTTAATGTCAGAGGAACAAAGATTAAGCAAGTCTTTTCAAGAGGAGCTTAAAATGTTAAAGTTGGAAAGAGACAAAGTGAGTTATATTAGGTAGATATATAAATTTTCATGATCTTGGCTGCAGCGTATTTACCTGGTCACATTTAAGAGAAAACCATCTATATCAGAAGTTTGTTGGGATAACAACCTGATTATGTTTAATATTGTATGATGGAATTGATTTCGAACTTGACAAAAGCTATGGCGGATGAAGCAAATGATGTATGCATGAAATGAGTGTTACATTTCGTTATTGTATAGTTTGGGACACCTTTTGTTATTGATACTTTTATCGTTGTCTTGTTGCTATTAATTTTGTCCTTTCACTGACGAGACATGCTGTGAAGTTAGAGAACTAAAAATTAAAAGCATCTCAATAATTTTTTTCAGCCTTTTAGAAATAATTTTGCAAACTGGGCCTTTATTCATGATACTGTTCAAAGATCCAATGAACTCACTAATTACTGGTCTATATATGTTTTAAAAGAAATCTCCAGTATTAAAATAGCTTTTAATGGACACAAATTGAGATTTAGTATCAAACTATCAATAGAAGGATCAAAGACATAAATAAATCTTCTTTCTACCACAAAAGGTAGAGAAAAAATGGCCTTGTTGTTATTAAATCAGATATCAATCCAAATTGAAATTTTCTGTCTTTCTCTTTGAATAGAAAATAAATTGGCATAAACTGAAAGAGAACAAGATAGCTTTTAGCAATTCTAGAAAATCTTCTTTTTATTATTTCTTTTGTTGAATCATTGATAAACTTTTGCATCATCATGGGCTGGGTTATAAAGCTTTTGGTTATCTAACTCGTAATATGTTATTGCTCTACAGAAATCAATGGAAGTGAACAAAATACACAATGAGTTGAATGAAAAAGTATCCGAAATAAAGCATCTACAATTGGAGTTGACCAAACGGGAAAATGGAGCAGGGGAGGCTGTGGATAGCTTAAAAAGACTTATAAAAACTTTAGAGAAGGAAAACACTGCTCTTAAGGTTTGTATTTATGCTTTACCATATTTGACTCATTATAGGTTACTACTATTTTTTTGCTCAAAAACTGATAATGGTAATCTGTATTATTTGCCTTCTGAAACACTAATATTATCCTATTCCCCTTGTTATTAGATGGAAAAAAGTGAAATTGAAGCTGCTCTTGAAAATAGCAAGAAGTCTTTCAAAGATAAAATGATGCGTGATTCTTCACATACTCAGGAAAAAGATTCAAGCAGTGTCACTGATGTGAGCCAAAACTACATAGCAATATGCATTTTACATGTTATGCATTCAGATCCTTACTAATAATCCTTTTCTTTTCCTTTTGGGGATTGGGCAATGGTTTTTGGTAATAGATGCCAGATCACTCTAAAAGTTTTCCAGAAAAGGAAGAAATGGAAAGATCATTACACAAGCTAACCAAAGATTTGAATGAAGCACAGAGGGACAGGGACAAAGCAGTACAAGAATTGAACCGTCTCAAACAACATTTACTGGAAAAGGTTTAATTCTTTTGTACTTTAATCTCTTTTTTCATCTTTATTTTCAATAGTGGAACCAATGACAAATAAGCATGACATTCAAGAGCCAAATAATGACTCCACCGTGTTGATTTTTCATTTTTGCATGTCTTCAATTAATTATTAATTATATAATATATTTGTAAGGTACATTTTTCCTGTGTTGAGTTTGAGCTGGCTTGTACCCTTGCTGACTGACCAAACACATTTGACTATCTAGATGGTGTATTATCCCCTCTCAGTGAACGATAAATACTGAAACTATAAAATTATAATACAGGGTATGTGAGACTTGGCATTCTCCATCACTGCCCTCTACTTTTCCTGCATCTATGTTCTGCCCAACTCCTTTCTTACATGTCAACTTTCCCTCCTGACTCCCCCTGGTTGCCTTACAGGGCGTGTTGCACAAATCACTCAATCTCCTTTTCTTCTAATCAATCTATTAAGTTAACCATTCAATTCTCCCAACCCAATTGCTCCTCTTCACCTTTTTTTTATGGGGAACCTTAAGAATACGGTGGCTCTTCAACATACAGCTAGATTGAGACACATTTATTGTATCCATATTGCATTGGGCCCATGTTAATTGGCGATGTCTAATTGATCTTTCAACATTTTTCTTTTCAGCAATAATATGCAGTATGAAGCATATTTTAAGTGGAACTAAGTCATGCAAACATGTGCATTTGTAATGATACTTTGTTTAACTACATTTTCCTTATAGAATGAGCTTTGGTCATGATTAGTTGCTTTCATTATGTACTTTAGTTTGATTTGCTGACCTACTATTTGTGTTTCAATTATGGTTGACTTTTTGAGTTTTATCTATTTTGCTATCTACTGAACTATTACCATTTTTCTCCATAATCTGAGCATGAACATGAATGATATAAACTTGGATTTTTACTGGATAGATTTACTATATCCGTTTGTTTTCCTTACCGATTTATCTAGGCATCTGAGGAAGCAGATAAAATGGATGAGGACAGCAAAATCATCGAAGAGCTACGTGATAGCAATACTTATTTAAGAGCTCAAGTATCACATCTTGAGAGAACTCTGAGGCAAACACTTGCAAGTCAAGAGGAACTGAAGATGGCAACCAATAGCGAAATTCTCAAGTCTAGAGAAGCCATTAATGACCTGAACAAGAAGCTTTCAAACTGTATGAGCACTATAGATGCTAAAAATACTGAACTTTTAAATCTACAGACAGCTCTAGGACAGTACTATGCTGAAATTGAAGCCAAGGTACAAAACAAATCAGTGCATCCTTTTTTATTATTCATAAATTGCAGACATTAGTTGGGTTGTTACACTTGCTCACTTTCATTTTTCTTGGTACAGTTCCTTCTTACATCTTTATGTCAATATTTTTTGAAATATGTGCGTGCTTGTATCTACAGTTATGAATTACCTTTCATGCACTATGTTTTTATTCCTTAGGAGCATTTAGAAAGGGAATTGGCTCATGCAAGAGAACAAACAGCCAAGCTTTCTCAACATTTGAAAGTAAGACTCTTTCTGTCTCTAAATACCTGAATATGCTCTTGTAACTACTTTGAGAAACAAACTGTAAAGAACTATTGTAACTACTTTGAGAAACAAACTCAGTGTTACAATTTTTGGAACTACTTTACAGTTTGTTTCTCAAAGTACTTACAATATTATTTTCAAACGGAAAAAACTTATCTGGCAGTGTTCCCACAAAATTTACTCAAGTATATTTGTCTTGTAAGATAATAAATTAACTTGTTGGCATTCCTGATTTAGTAAGTTGTAGATTTAATGGTTACTGTTGTTACCAGGAAGCCGAACACAGAGAAGAAGTTTCAAGGAATGAAAGAGAAGAAATTTTAGCCAAGCTTTCGCAATCTGAGAAGGTGCAAACTGAATGGAGAAGTAGAGTAAGCAAGCTTGAGGATGATAATGCCAAGTTGAGGAAAGTTCTTGAGCAGAGTATGACACAGTTGAATAGAATGTCAGTAGATTCAGATTATCTTGTTGACAGGTTAGCCTATTTGTGTTCTTAGCATGTTTTTCTTCCAACATTTGCTTGACCATGTGATTTCTAATAAATTGATGAATATCCTGGAAGGTGCATTGTCAACTCTCTTAATTTCTTTATAAGGTTAATGTTGGACTCTTCTAAGTACGAATTTTGGCTGAATTTAGACTTGGTATAATGTTTTTGTTTTTATTGTGCCGGATATTAAATTTTCATACTAATTTAAATTAAATCTGTTGCAGGCGCATTGTGATAAAATTACTTGTTACTTATTTTCAGAGAAATCACAGCAGAGAGGTATGAAAATGTTATAATTTTTGTTTTGTTAAATGCATTGTTGAGGACTGGGTCGAAAATGAAACCCAATAATATCCTTTATCAATGTCAAAATTGTTATAATTCACGTGGCATGTGTATGGATGCCAATGGGGACGGCAGAGAGCACAGATTCATGTTCTCAGATTTAGTACATCAAATTTCTGATATATGGCTAGCATTTTAAAAGTCCCATGATTTGGTTCAACTGAAATCAGGGGAAATAATAACCTTTTCTTAAGTTATAGAGCAGCTGAACTAAGCTTTTTCCTTGGAATAAACTAAACCAAACACGCACATCCACGAGGTGGTCTGTGAGAAAAATAATCAGACACATGAGTGGATGCAACATTGCTTCGTGTTTTAACCTAACTATGAAAAGGGAAAGGATATGCAATTACATTCTTCACATGCATTTGTTTTACTTGCAACTTATGCTTGCTTCCGTAACTTCTGCTGATGTTGGCTGTGTTATTTTATCTGATTTGTGGAATGTCTTGTGCTTACTGTTTGATACATTGGGAACAGGTTTTGGATCTTATGGTTCGTATGCTAGGATTCTCTGATGAGGATAAGCAAAGGATTGGTGGTGCTCAACAAGGTGCGGGTAAAGGTGTCGTTCGTGGAGTTCTAGGGCTGCCTGGCCGCCTAGTTGGAGGCATCCTGGGAGGAAATTCGACTGACTCAGCAGCTAATGCGGGATCTGATAACCAGGTGATTTCTTCTTATCTCGTATAACTTCTTTCAATGGTATATTTGGCTGTGTTTCAATAGAACAAATAAATAACTACTGATGAGAAAATTGAGGAAATAGATTTACGCGATTCTATGCAATATAATATGGATTAATATCTAGTTGCGTACTTTATAAAATTAACCAATGAATTCTTCCCGACTGAACCATGTGTAATCAACCTTCTGCTTAAGAAAATTGTGTTGAATTTTACTCCTATTATGTTTTCTGGTGCAGTCTTTTGCAGATCTGTGGGTTGATTTTCTTCTCAAGGAAACGGAAGAAAGAGAAAAGAGAGAATCATCAGGAAATTCAGGTAAAGCCACGGAAGATTCTTCCAATAAAAGTCCTAATACTATCCCTGCCACTCCACCATTTACCCATAAAAGTCCAAATAGTATCCCAGCCACTCCACCATTTTCCAATAAAAGTCCAAATACTATTTCTGCTACTCCACCCTTTTCGAATCGGAGGTTTGATGCTGGAAAAACATCAGCTTTTCAAATTTCTCCAATTAATCAAAATGTCAGTCCTCCCCCTCGTGTTTATTTTCAGCGCTCTGAACATTTTGATTCTGAGTTCTCAACAGTTCCTCTTACATCATCCGATGCTAAAACTACTACTTCTAATCCGCTTCCAAGATACTAAGTATACATTGGAGTACGCAATTAAACAAAGGTACATATCGTTGTTTGTTAAATTATAGGCATGCGATATTGTTCAATTAATTCTTTCACATTTAAAATGAGTGTCTCCTTTTCGATTAAGAGGGTACAGGGGAACTTCTAAGTATTTTTACTTTCCATTGCCTTCGGCATCTCGTTTGATTTGACGTATATAATTTGGGAATTTTGGAAGATGTAGATGTCATGTAATATGGTCCCCATTTCTTTAATGTATATAATACACAATTCTATACTTGAACCAGTTCGCAGCTATAATGTATTCTCTATTTTGTGATGCATCAAATACAATCTTCATTGATGAAAATTATTGTGACCGTATTTGGTATCAATTGCTGTGGTTGGAAAAAGCAATGACGGAATATGCTGTATTGAGAATGGTTTCAATTTAGCCACTTAAAGTTTCCATTTTTCTGCTATACTCACTTCTCTAGTCTGTAGATTTTAGTTTCAATATTTTGTTATTATGAAATCATTCAAATAATTCAGTATTGATGAGATTGTAGTTACTTACACCGACTTTTCTCGTACACAAAATGATATATTCCATTACTTTTTCGACATTTAATTCATCATTTCATAGTAATTTTCCATTCATATATGGTTTATCTGCAATGAAAATTATAGTATTCGTAAGATAATTTATTGCCTTAATTACTTGAAAGAATGACCTTTTAAAATATAATTATAAAGAAGTGTATGAAGTTATCTGTAATAACCATTAAAAACAAACACAATAAAATAAGAGCAATTAAATATTTGGCAGCTTTGTATTATAAGTTTTAAAAGTTTACTACTTTTGTTTCATTTTAATATTGTTCCCAAGGAAGTAAAGGTATTTTTTCTGTTTCATTGTAATTTTTTTTTTTGCAAGCTTTTTCCTTTTTCTAAATATATCACTCTGTTTTGTTATCGTTTTACATATAAGATTTAATTGTTAGAAATGTTGAATTTTCTCACTTGTGACATATATAGCAGTATTTTTCAAAAAGAGAAAAAACTTTGTTCTAAAGTGATTGCAATTTTATTTTTAAAAAGAATTATAAATGTTCATAGTTTTCACTAGAATTTTAATTATATTATTTTAAATTTCTTCCAAATAAATCACATCAATACTTATATATTAATAAATAAAAATAACATTTATTGAGATGATAAAGATATTTTAATAAATGACTGTCGTTATTAATTTTTTATAACAAATCTTCATACTGATGCTAATATTAATAGATGTAAATGGTATTTTAGTAAAAATAACATTTCCTTATAAATATATCTACTTGTATATGCATATTTAATTTAAAATATTCTTGTTTAAAACTTGTCAATAATTTAAAAACTTAAATAAATAAAATTATATGGTAAAAAATATGTATTTCTATAACTGATATAGTATATTAATATTATTAAATGTTAAACTAATAATTCTTCTAATGTCTAGGTTGCTTTTATATATCTACATATATTAACATGTTCATGATTCCTTTTTTTTTTTTTGAATTCATAATTGCAAAATTGTCATTTATATATAAAATATATACTTATTATTGTATTTGAATCAGTATGAAATCAACAGTATCAAGTAGTAAATTGTTATTTTATTTTAAATTTCAATTATATATATATATATTTCTTTTCAGAACAAATTAACTCAAATTAGACATTTGAAAATTTACATATTCATTTTTATTAAATCTTAACTAGATAAATCTTGACTTCCTAAAATTAAATATTATTGTGCTCTTTCCACAAATTAGGATTCTAAACACCTGTACACCGTCCACTAAATAAACATGATCGTTGATTTTCTATAAGTTAGTTAATATAAAAATAAAATACATGACAAATTGTTATTTCATAATAAAATAACAACGTAACAAATTTTACTATCAACATACACAACACTCATTATACTTATTGACATTACTTAAAGATGGCAATTCATCGTAGTAATGTAGACTTCAGACAATTTTATTGTATATTTTTGAGACTGCAATATTGTATTAAAAAAAACCATAAGACAAACGGAAGAAGTTTTTCGTTCAAATAAATATAACATGAATATCACTTACGAAAATAAAAATAAAATTAACTTGCTAATCCTAATTTTAACTTATAAAAAAGTGTGAAATATTGAATCAACAAACACCATAAAACAAACACAAATCTTTATCAAAGAAAAAACGTTGACAATTAACATAAATAATTTTTGCTCACAATAATGATTACTGATTGAACGAGTACATGGTCCATAAAACCTTGTAATCAGCAAAATCAACATGCTTGTAGCAAAACTAAAAAGCTACATGGTCTGAATACCACACCCGCCAAAAGCAAGTCCAAAAACAAGGCTGGTATATGGTTTCAAAGAAACGAGGCTCTTAAATAAAAAAGACTCAAGTGGAGCCCTCTTTTCGTCTTCAGAAACACTAAGCTAACTTCTTGCCCTTCGATGGACCTTTCGGGATCTTACTCAACACCTTCTTGTCAAACACAGCATATTGCTTTTTGAACTCGATCAATGCCTTCTCTGCCAGAGGGTCTATCTTGTCTTCATACTTATCATACAAGACAGGAACCGTATGCAACAAAACAAAAACTGCAGACAGAGATCAAGGAAATCAGTGAAATTCCATAAATTATTTTCATAGCTTAAAATAAAATATAAAGCAAGAACAAGTTATTCTTACCAATGTAGAACAAGGTCAAGAAATTGACCCAGCTCCCCACAACTGATAGAATCCATGTGCCAACAATAACCTATATCAACAACAAAATGCTCAGTTATTTAAACTAAAACTAACACTAAATAAAGAATCATAGTTACATCATTTTGTAGTTCAACCCATCTTAAAATCCCATAATTCATAGTAATTACGCGTTTAGAAAAAATAGTTAATGTATATGAATAAAATTAGAAGTGAGCTTAATGCATACAATGAGGAATGTCTTCAAATCTCTTCCAGAACCGATAGCATGCAGGGCAGCCAGTCCACGATTGATTTCAATTGTTAATGCAGACGCAAATTGAAGAAAAGGCTCTTCAGGAAGATGAACAACTGGGATGCGAGGCGGTGCCCTGCAACAACATTATTTGATATTACATGCAATTTTTTTTAGAAATAAATGATAGCCACCACACAGGATGAATCGGTTCAATAATAGATTAACAACTTCCGAATTCTTACTTGTGAAAAAAGGTATGGGCATTGGACCACAAAAACAGAACCGCAAGCAACAGAATCAAAATGTGGCCGACTAGAGTAAGCAGATGATATTCAAGCAACTCAAAAAAGATCCAAACAGCAGTGGCTATAGCAAGTACACTAGCAGATATCTTCTTGTTCCTCCACAACAGCACATCAGCAGCTGCAATTGAATGTTAGAACAACTGGTTACAGATTTAAAAAATGAATCTCATGTTAAATAATGTAGTTTCTTATTGTAACAGTTTAGCTATTATTTTATGATTAAACAAAGAGAGATAGTTGCAGTATATTTGTTTACAATTATAAAAAACCACAAAGCAACTAATTTTTTTTTCTAATAACTTCTGATTTTAATAAAATTTAAATTATTTTCGATATTTTGAAAAACTGGATGAGAACAAAAAACTAAACAAAAGATTCTTTCACGAAAAAATAGTCTCCCACAAGTCACTCATTTCAAAGAGATCTTCTATCTGTATGACGAGTTGTTTGACTGCAGTCAAACATCAAACAACAGGTAAATGATCATAAAGTAAAATCCAATTAGAGATTTGCGAACATTGAACACAAAAAGATTCAAAATTCAACATTACACTTAATTGAACTCGAATTCCACTTCCAAATAATAATGTAGCATTCAAACACCTTAATTCCACTCTCTAATAAATAAATAAATAAATAATCCTTAGATATTTATTTCCAACACTGTCAATTAAACAAACTGTAGCATCATTCAAAATCTATTCAACATAGATCAACGAATCACTTCTCATCACAGATCTAACCAAACCACACAGCTAAACAGTGACAATTAAGAGAAATGAAAAAGCAAGGGAGAGATTCATACGCTTTCCGCCGCCTAGAACAGAGTGAACGGGCTTCTCCCTCCCGAAGAGGCGGAAAACCTTATCCTTGATCGAGGAAGACTCGTTTTTGTCGGAATCGGAATCAGAAGAAGATGAAGAGTCGTGGCCGTGGAGCTTTTCGGCGATCTTGTCGAGTAACGATTCCCCAGACGCCGGCGCCGCCGTGTGCTCCGATTCCTCCGCCATTGTGTTAGAAAAACCCTAAATTTTCGAATGCGGAACCGCTCTTACAGGGATCAAAAGCTTTACCCTTTAGGCTCGTACTGAAGACAAGTAACGTGTGAGGCGCTCAGTGTCCTTTTATAGTGTTGTGCATAACGAGGTTCAGTGCCGAACCTCAGGTTTGGAACATATTTGAATCTGGCAGAGTAATAGAAAGAGGGAAACAGTTGAAATTGACCGTATTCTCTATTCAACATCACTAGAGTTACTTTTTTTTTTTTTTTTTTTTTACCTAATCTGCAATTAAACTAAAATTAAGGCACAATCAGATTTTACTAACAGTCTAAAATACATTGATTAAAAATAAAATTCAAAAATAGATTTTATTATTAAGTTACAGTAGTATTGATTAGGTAATAAATTTAAATTTAATATTGAGTATTTTTTATTTTTATTTTTATTTTTATTAAAATGAAAAAATTATTTAAAAAATTAATATTGTTAATGTTGATATTATAGGTGATACTGATTATTTGAGTAAAAACTAAATAATTTTAAATAAAAATACACGAATTAATTTGGTAAACTTTAAGTTTTGTTCGACTTTATATAATAGAAACAGTTATTTTTTGTATTTTACTTTATCTGTCATTTAAGGTAATTTAATCATATTCATTTTAAAATAGAATAATTTTACTCTTTTCTTGTAAATATTTTTAACTAAAATACTAATTTTATAAATGCAATAAAATAGATAATGAAAATTGTGATGTAAAAAAGGTATTATTAAAAGCATTTAACCCTTTTAATATCTAAAATATATAAAAAAAAAAAAAAAACCAAAAACTTACGGTGTTTATAGCTAATTTATTTTGCATGTTTATTGGAAAATGTGAAAAGTGTTTGTTTATTTTTATGAATTTATGATAATTTGAGAAGGTGGAAAGAATAAAAAGTGTGAAATTATTACCCCTCATTCTTAATGTGTGTGTTTTAAGGTGATTCCTGTGTACAAATCTAGGAAATTAAAATTATTTGAAATTAATATTATACATCCTCTTAAGTAAAAAGAATGATAAAGTTATTTAAATCACAAGTTTATTTCATAACAAGATATATATCCCATTAAAATTTATATTATGATTGACTATATTTTTGTATAAATTTAAAAAGTGACGAGAAAAAGTTTAGTCAAGATATATGTTTATTTATAATATTATAATTTAAATAATATCAAATTTATAAGAATTTTGTTTAGAGAATATATATAGAGAAGTATAATTTTTTTATATATTAAAAATTTATTTAGTATAAATATCTACTAGTATATATTTAAATTACAAAAAAAATAATTATTTTTAAATGAGTGTAATATAAAAATATTTTGAGAATAATAAGCAATTAAAAAATAATATATATAAGTTATGATTAAAGAATAAGATCAACTATAATTAAGGATGTATTATTATATATTTCCATAATTGTGCTGATTGTGTTACTGAATGGAGAGTCTAAAATATACATGTTATGATCAAAAGATATTTAATAATACAATTTCAAATATAAATATACTTAAAATAATTTTAAAATAAATCCACCAATTAAATATTTTATAATACTCCCATACCATTTTAAACATGTATATGAAAATTTTCTTTTACCTTCATTTACATATTATGTTTGATTTAAAAATTAAAATAAATATTTAAAATATTATCTCCACTACATAAATTAATAATTTTATAATTAATAGTTTCTTAATTTAATTTATACTCTTTTTAATTTTAAATTTTAATTTTTTCTCACTTTAACTAAACCTACTATAAACTTCTCGTTCATTCTTAATTACTTTTACACTTTTTATGTCAATCTAAACAATACCAATTTTTTTTCTTTCAATTTTCCATTTTCATTCAATCCAATCAATACATTAGCTTATAAAGGAATTGTGGTCCATAGTTTTAATTACTCATTTTTTTCATATATTTAAAATTAAAACAATTTGGTCCGTATTTTAAATTGCTCAATAAAAATTAATAATTTAAAAAAATAGAAGAGTCAAATGAGACAATATATTCAGTTTTAAAAATAGTAAAAAGAAATTAGAAATTTATTAAGAGAAGTAAGTGGTTGTAAAAGAGAGTGTGACGTGCATGACGGTGATACTTTACAAAAGTAGTGACCGACAATATCAAAAGTTGTGGGACAAGTGTCCCCTGCCTATTAGGACTCTATGACTTTCTTAGGGTCATGGACGGTTCCTTCTTTAAGCAAAACAAATAGTATCATTTTTATATATACTCATTTTGATACATTCTTTATTATTTTGAAAAAAAAAAAATACAAATTATGATTTTTGATAAATTTTAATTGAGGATAATCATGAATGCATTAGATTAAATATTTAATTGTCAACTGTTACTTTAGAAAATATTCACAAGGATAATATAATTTAATTTACTTTAAACTTTTGCTTCCAATTTATGATTTCAATAAATTTTAACTGATGATAATAATGGCATTAGATATTTAATTGCTAACCTTTCTTTAAAAGAAATTCACAACATAATATAATTTAAACTTTTGCTTCCAATTGATTTAAGAAGTTTTATACTCAATCCTCCTCAACAAAGGTGTTAAATTCAAATTTGTATGAATGAACAAATAATATTAAAATAAAATGTTCAACAATTAATTCAGCTTCACCCACTTCATATTAATACTGTGACTATCTAAAAATAATATTATATAAATATCAAGGTCAAATGTTAACTTTCTACAAAATTAAATTTATTTAAAAATTTTCCTCAATACTTTTAACTAAATGCAATACTACCATTGTGTTATACAAGTTTAATTTTCTTTTTCACAATTTGATATTATGTGAATATAAAATAATCTCTCTGTATAATATTAATTAGTTGATTCTCCTAGTCAAGTGGTGTAATAATTTTGTAACTTTAAAAATCGGTTAAATTCTAGACATAATATAAACTTTGTTAGTTCTTTCTTATAAATGGATTAGTATGACTCAGCTTACTTAATATAAAAATTGAAAATTATTAGAGTTACTTCTAACCACTAAGAATACGTAGGTTAAATTAGTTACTCTACTTAAAATTTAAAACAATCACATTGAAATAAAATGTTATTATTTATTCATTCATATATTTACAAAGTATAATATATTAAAATTAATATTTCATAATTTAGAATAACAAACTTCATATAATACACAATAAATTAAAGAATTTTCAAAATTTACAAGTTTTATATTGTTTTTTTCATTAATTTCAAATTTTCACATAATATACAAAGCAGTGATTTAAGTTATTATTTAACAGATAAGTAGTAAATTAATATCATATATTATTAATCCAAGTAATAATTTCTAGTATTAGGTAGACCAGATACAAGTAAAGAGAACTACAGAAACCAAAATCAAAATTCAACTATTTTAAATGAACTATGTAAATCTATTTGTATGAATAATACATAATTTTGTCTTACCATATAATAAAGTTATGCTTAAATATATATTTACATAAATATAAGATTAATGAGATTAAGTATACATTAATAGTTCTTAGTAAACGTGAAGCATGAGTCGATATATTCTCAAACGGGGACATATGTTTACGTAAAGCTACTACAAGTTTTTCAATGTTACAGCAAAAGGTTGATGGTTTCAACATCTACCATTCACAATAAGCTTAACACTCACATCTAACAGCAACCATGTTTAAGATCTTGATGGCAAAAAAATAAACTAAAGTTGGAGGAATAAACAATAGTTAAAACAGATTTTGCTGCTAAAGTGCAAAGATATATAACAGTGTCCATATTCTCCAAATCAAGCATTAGACCATCCTTTGCTAATTAGCTTCAGATTTTTTAACATTGGTTTTCCAATTCAACATTGTTTCTAGATCCTTCTCCACTTTTAATTCTTAACATTCCAATGCTTATTTCTCCATTCATCTCCCTCTTCTTTTCATCTTGGAGATATTCCATCTCTTGTAAGCCAAACCCTTCTGGAGAATCAATTTTGCTTGAAGAAATATCTTACCTTTCTATTATTAGATAATCTTTGATAGACAAAGTTATGTTTTCTTCATGATTTGAGAGTCAATTTATTATATTGATGCTCAAAATTAAATACTATTTATAATTTATAACTATTCAAAATTATATACTATATAACTTAATTTTAATCATTTCTATAAATTTTATGGTATAACTCGGTTTTAACTGTGTTTATTTTAACATGTAAACATGTACCATGTTCTGAGTGTATCTTCGTCATTAAACAATGAAAAAAATAAAATAAGGAAATTCATGGTACGCACATGTCTTGTCAGCCAAATGTGTATCCTAAGATTCAGACTTTAGATTCTTTCTTTAATAATCCAAAATGAAATCAAGTCAGCAAGGAATTTAAAATTCTCACAGCACCGTCCAATATCAGATATAAACATACATGATAAAAAGGGTTTCATCATAGGTACGAGGACTTTCCATTTCATTACTTAATAACAGAGACAAATTATTAATAATATTTAGACCTATAATTGAAATTAGCCCATGAAATGAGACACTAGAGGAAAAAGTTAGGTCTAATTAAATGAGACATTACTGTGATATTATTACGATAAAATTTAAAATTATAAAACACAAGATAATAATATAACAAACAACATGAAATGTAAATTCTAAATTAAAAGAAATATGGCATTTTAAAAGTAGATATGAATCATTATAAATATAATAAACTAATATGACATTTTAATCAATTATGTAAAGTTAGAGCAAATTTTCAACAAATAGGCATGGAAGTATGTTCAACTATGAAACTTCTTATTGACATGTATGCTTTAAATGGTCATTTCTAGAAATTTATGAACACAAAACACAAGCCAACTATGCAAATATTCAGAAGTAAAGAGCCTCAAATATGAAACTAAAAAATGGAGGGAACCACATAGACAAGAAGACAACACTACAATGGAAGATCACCTGAATGGCCTAGGAGGCTTCTCTAGAACAGCAGAGAAGAACATTTCCTGGTCATCTTTATCAAGCTTTGGAACAACCACCCATTTGAGTTTCTTATATCTCAGCATTTTGAAGGCCTTCAAGTAATCATACAAATCCTCCTTCAAGCAGAAAAAGCTGTCAATCCAAAGCAACCCCCCTGGCCTCAGAACTCTATCCCAGTCATACAATATGAACTCAAGGAGAACAAAATCAATCCATCCATCTAGAAACCTTGTTGTGTGAATCAAATCCAGGGTATTGTCAAAAAATGGAAGCCTTTGGTTAATAGTCAAGTAGAGAGGAACAAGTCCTCTGAGAGCTATCATTTCATTGAAGGGTGCTCCAAGATTGATTGTGGCTGAGATTATTGTCACATTGAATTCCCTCATCCTAGCAGCAAAAGTGCCAGTTCCAACACTGAAGTCCAAGCCTATTCTGACCTCTCCTGGCTTCATTCCAAGAACCTCAGATATAAGGAAATCAGCTGTGTGGTTTGAATCAGCCTCCAAGCTCAGGCTCATCCATCTGGGCATCTCATGGTTGGTGAGATTGAAGCAATCTGCACACTTGAAGAATCCCTTAGGAGAGGTGTTGCCAGCAAGACAAGCAAAGTTCTTGCAACGGTATTGACTCCATCTAACGTTTCTATCATCAGGGAGTTTCCACAAGGATTCAGTGATGGGGAATGGTTGGCTATATAGCTTAGGGGCCCTTGAAAAACACCTTCTCCTTGGTAAAGGATCACAGCCATGAACCATAAGCTTTTGAGCTAGTTTCCAGTCATCATTGCAGATCTCACCAACATCATAATCCATGTATTCTTCTAGCTCTTCCTTCATGGCAAAGCACGCATGTCCTATGCTGGTGAAGCTTGCATTAGCCCCCATAAAGTTTTGTTTTCCTAATCTGTTAGGCTTGATCCTGACATACTTGCGAATCTCTTCTCGCAGAAAGTAATCAGCAGGTTCGTCTGATGGTTTCCTTTTTCTCACCAGAGGGTGAGTGGTGAAGCTACCATTTTGCTGATTATTCCCTTCATTGTGTTGATGAGACGTCGCTGCTGACTCAAGAAGTCCTAGTATATCAGCAAGAAATACAGCTTGCTGCAATGGGGATGATGATGGATCCTGTTCTGTTTCCCTCAGTTTTTCCATCTGCTCTTGAATTTTCTGAATCACAATTTCAACAGTTTTCATCATCACTTCATTTTCATTCGGGGCCTCAGGATTCAGATTTGAGTACAAAGTTTCAGTACCAAGAAATGACTTGAAGGAGAGGAACCTGGACATAGCCGCAACAGAGAGGAGAAGAGCAAGAGCACCCGGTACAAAGATAAAATAGTAAAGACTTCTCCATTTTTTTAACTTGGTATTAGCATTCTGTTTTGTCATTCCCTTATCTTCAGGACTGAGAATATTGAAAGATTTCATGCGTTCTTACAGAACAGAAAAAGTACCAGAGACAAAGCTCTCAAACTGCACACACCTTGAAATTGATGTATGCAGTTTTAGATTAACAAATAACTGAACATTTGCAGCTCAAACACAAGGTACTTATACAGCCTTAGCATCAAAACTGAAGTTGAAATAAGGACAGAAAAACAGATCATGAAATTACCTTCAAGTTGATTACTCTGAAGCTGAGAGTATTGAAAGTGATATTCTCATAATTTGTAGAAACAACATGGTAAACCAGAATGAACAACTGGATACAAAGGATACTGAGATAGATTTTTCCATATTCTACGTATACTAATAAATAGAGTTTGGCATTTCTCCGGTGCATTATTCAATCATTCTAGTGATTGCTTAACAAGTACTTAATTTCAATAAGCCAAAAGTGTTTGTCACCCACAAACCTATCTTGCATTTCAGGGAATCACAACTTGCTGAAAATATTAACAATGTGTAGTGATTATTCAACTCTAGCACAGATCTAGAGGAATGCCAATAGCAAGAAGCTAGAAAATACAACTGAGGATAGAAAGCCTTTAAGAACAAGGTGGCGTCACATGAATCACCACGTTAGATAATGTAATGTGTAGTGCAGCTTAAGTAAGGCTAAAATTCACTACCTAAAACTGGTTTGCACAAAACTAGATAAACATCTCACGATTGGAATCCGTAATCCATTTGACTTTCTCCATGCCGAATACGACAAAGTATTGGCCCAAAACAAAGAAAAGAAATAGGCAGAAAACCTTGTCTGTCCCAGGAATGAATGAGCACCAAATGCAAGCTGTCTACTAATGACGACAACCCCATGGGTCCATCCCTTCAAAACCGGAAAACATAAAATGCACCACAACTTCACAACCAATTTCTTTTAGCCAAATCAGAGAAAGATAATAAGTAAATAAATAATTAAAACACCCACAAAAGTGAAAAACAGTGTAATATTCTCAACAAGAGATTCCACAGTACGTCAAACCCACAAAACTGGAACAAAAAATAGTACCTATTATGCAATGTCAAATCATTACCAAATCATGGTACTAACAAAACGCAATCGCGGATAATTTTCCCTAAAAAAGTAACATTTGGTACAAAGTCGGTCGTGACAATAATCCTACACAAATTCCCATCCTCACCTCTTCATCTTTCATCTCAATTTTTAAAAAAAATAAAAAACCCACCATCTCCCTTCTACTGGGAAGATTTACATTTTGCATAAAATTTTGACACAAGTTTTCTTAAACGATTTCAGTAATCAAAATTGTAGTTTTATCTCGTTCAGGCTTAAAGAAAAAAACTTTTTTTTTTATTACATCCAAAGATAAAACTGCAATTTTGAAAAGAAAACATTACTCGATATTTGTCATCTGACTTTCGCACTGAACCCGAAACCCCGTAAGAAAATTCACCTCCTCCCCCTGGCATCGGCGGCGTACTGCGAGAGCGGCACCACCTCCTGCAGCGGCGTGGAGAGCGGCGTGGGCATGGGGGAGTTCCGGCAGACGGGGCAGGAGCCGTTGAGCTTGAGCCAGGGGTCGAGACAGCCGAGGTGAAAGTAGTGTCGACACTCGGGCATCATCCTCAGCATCTCCGAATCCTTGTACTCGCAGAGACAGATGGAGCACGTGGTGTCAAAGCCGCCGTCTTTCGCAAAGGGGAACTTGGGGTAGGAGTTTATGACGGCCTGCTCGAGGCCGGAGACGGCGTCGTTCTGTCGGGCGCCGTCGTCGTCGTCCTCGGCGACGAAGATAACGCGCGGGAGAACGATGCCATCAGGGGCGTGGGGGTTGTGGCGGCGGCGGCGGCGGTGGTTGTTGTTGCGGTGGCGCAGGGTGCGGCAGCAGAGGTAGGAGGAGAGGATGAGGGTGGAGATGAGGAAGAGGACTCCGAGGGCGATGGCGATGGAGTAGCCGAAGCCGAGGTTGGTGAAGTAAGGGGCGGGGGGTGGAGGGGAGAAGGAGTTGAAGGAGGACATTGAAGAGAAGAAGGTGAAAAAGCAAAAGAAGAAGAAGAAGGAGAAGGAGAAGAAGAAGAAGGATGAGTTGGGAAATTCTCCATTTGTGAAAGGAGAGGGGAGGGAATAGTGTAAGTGTGTTATGTGATTGTTGTGAGGGCCAAAGGAGGTGGGTGGGGGTATTAGCTGCTGCATTTAATACTCTCTATTATGCTTTCAGGAGCCACTCTACTTCCACACCCCATTTAATTCCTTCGCTGGATTCACCACAACTAAGTCTTTTTCATTCTAGTACATTATCTTCATCTTTCTACTTATTTTAATTTCTTTATCAGTTTTTAGCATAAGCTTGGAGTTAAATAATACACATACTAGTGCCTTGCTATGTTAAAAATAAGCTATGGAACTTTGTTACTTGCAGTTACTAAGAGACAGTTTGGTTTGGATGGCCTTTTGTTGATGGGAAGTGAAAATTTTGAAGTGGGGCGTGGTGGAGCGAAAGGGAGTGTTTGACAAATCATAAACACCTCCAAGGAAACAGGAGCTGTACGTGTACACGCAATCTATTCTATGGATTGTTTGTTGCAATTAACGTTATTCGTTGGACTTCTCAACATAAACTCAATTATGGATCAATGTGTGTCCTCAACTTTGTTATCTATTATGGACTTCACAAAAGAAGAGAGCTGAGTTGGGTAACAGATCGTTAGCCCATCGTTCAAATTAACAGTCCTGTTAAGGTATTAGAAACTTAAAACATAAGAAAAGAAAGAAAAAGTCATACCAAATGGTTAGAAATTTTAGGAGGTTTCAAATTGAGTTCAGATATTTGAAATTTCTTGTGTTCCGTTTGTATTTATTACATAGGAGTTGGTAACCTCTTATCCTTTATCTTCAAGCATTGCGCCATTACTTAATTTCCACCCTGGTGCAGGACTGAAGGCACTGTTCCATCCCTAGTACCTTATTCATGTGACCACTTTATCATTTGTAACATTGTCAATCAATACCTTCAAATTAAGGACAAGTTATTTTTCCACCTTATTACTGATAGCCTTATAGTATACCTTTTCTAGTCACAGTTGGGAAGAGAACATGTACATATATCAGATTCAAGGCTTAAAGTCATGTTTTCATGTTTAGTTAATTCAAAAACAAATTTTAACTGGTAAGAAATTCTTATTGCGAAAAATGTATATCAAATAATATCCATAATTTCTATCAAATTCTTGTAATTTTTTTCTTTTCTTTTCTGTTAAGGAGGAGAATAATTTAGTGACAAGTAGCTTAGAGTATGGTCCTGATTAGTGACTTCCAGTGCGATCAAACAGAGATTTTCAATGTCCTTGAGAGAGACCCTTTAAATACTAATTAGTCAAGCAATCACATAGAGACACAGAACTGTTGAAAGTTCGTGGAATTATTTATTGAATTATACAGCTCAACTGATTCATAAATTCTCGCATTTATTCCATTCCCTTTGCTGGAGCTGCAAGAGGAGACTTGCTCAAAATAACATTTAACCTTTCCACACACAAATTATGTTCAGTTTGATACGAAGTTTTCACTCTTCAAACAATTAATTAGGAGCTCTAAACTAAAGGGAAATTATCACACAATGCGAAATCAATTTTCCCCAAAACTGTTATCACATTCCACACTATTAAAAACTTTTAACAACTATTACTTGGAGATTGCTAGTGCTGCATAACCTCTGATTATATGCTAAAGCAGTTCTAGAACAATTTGACTTTTACCGATGCTAAAACACTCATTTGGCCATCCATTACTTCAATATTGCAGTTCTTATGCTCACCCAGAAGTTCCAAAACCACCATACTGTTTTCAATGAGGGAAAGAAAGAAAAACAAACATCCCCACAATCTCAAAACGGAACAACATAGGAAACTCCTCATTATTTTTGCTATAATAGTTATACAAATATATTCAAGGAAACTAAACAAAACTAAACTAAACTAAACTACATCCACACATGGACCCCTAAAGTTTAACCTTCCTCATACAACTCTGCTCCGTAATAGCCTGTGTTGAAATATTAAAAGTGGTGGAGCAGTTCATTTTTACAACAACGTGTCTCTTAAACAAGTTCAAGATCTTCACCTGCCCCGGAACTCTGGAGAAGCTGCTCATAGTCATCAACCCTGAACCCAGATCCGTTCTAAAATCCGGGCTAGAAACCACACGATCCGTGATAACATCAATTGTCACATTCATCCTTATTGTTCTTCTAGCCTTGGCCCTCCCAGGGGGTCCTCTTGCTTCCCCCACCATGACACCACGATAGTACAAACTCGTGGTGGTGTTGCTGTACCTGAACGATGCAACGTTGGGGTTTTTCACTGACACGTCTGCGACCAAGGACATGTTGGCCCCGGGTTGGGGTGTCATGGTGTTGGAAAGTTCAAGCTTTGTGATTTTGACACCGTTCATGGTGATCACAGGGTCCTTGACACGAAATACTGTGAAGATCAAAACTATGATTACTGTTGCTAGGAGAAGTAGAAAGATTAATGGGCATGCACATCGTTTGATGAGTTTTTTATGAGGTTTTCTTTGGGGGTGAAGAGAGGTTTCATCTTCTTCACTGCTTGGACGCTCTATTGCTGGGGCCAAGGGTCTTGCTTGCTCCCTATCTACCATGGCTGGCTGAATTGGAAAATGGAGTTTAGGTCGGTGTTGGAAAACAAAAGTTGTGTTGTGTTATGGTTTGGTTTATGGTTTATTTATGATGTTTGAGACTTAATGTGTGACTGTGTAGGTAGTAGTGTGTGTGGGGTCCATGTCCCTTAATGTTGGTTGACTTTAAGAGCTATGAGGTTGTTTCTGGTTGTGCAGAAATTCGTAGGCTTTGACTAATTTCTCCAACCTCCCCAAATTACTATTAGCATGAGATGATTAATTTTACCCATTTTAATAACTTTTAGTTAGTGATAAAAAGTGTATTTAAAAGAGTGTTATTAGTATTTTTATTATTACAAAATTACGAGTGTGAAGCTCAATTTAAGAAATAAGACTTATGTTTTTTTTTGCAATTTTTACAAATTTTGGTTAAAAGTAAAGAATGTATATTGAAAACGAAGATATAACAAAAACATTTCTTGACATTTTTCTATATTTGTTCATTATTTTTTCTCGTCTGACCAGTTCTTTATATCAGTGGGAGAAAGATCTGAGCCCCAGCAATGTTGTGTTTTAGTTTATTATTTACTTTAACACAAGGTATTTGGTTTCTTTCAATATCAAATGTAATTTCTTTTATAATAATTTTCTTTGATTTAACAAACAATTATAGTCTACTTTCTAATATATTATATTAGAAAACATCAAATGTATTTATTGAAAGATTTAATCTTGTATGTTTTATTATATTTAGTCCAATTGAAGTATGCCAAGTATAATTATTTATACATTCAATAATTACTTAGAATAAAAGAAGATAAGGCCATTTTAGTTGATTAGAGAGAACTGGATTAGGTTTATGCAATTTTGATAACAGGAAGAAAGATGTTTAGGTGTTAAATCAAAGTGTCAGACAGCATACATAAAGCTATTCTATTTTTCTCTTTAATAGGGTAGAGAAAAATCAACATATAGTTAACAGTAGGGACTCTTCTTTATATCATTAAGATAGAACTTAGTCCACTTATTATCAGCCTGTCCATATTATATATATAGTATTCATATAATATAAATAATATTAATTTATGTAACCAAATAAATAATAACAATCAAATAAATAATAACACTAATAGTTACATAATGTTTTGACAAATAAGTTAATCTAGAGAAATTACTAATTTATGTATGTCTACAAAATAATTAATCTAACATTTACTTCTTTTAAAGATCTTCTATATTTCTATAACACACACGTGTATATATATAATATTTAATTATATTTAATCACTACCTAAATAAATTTTAACCATTTCTAAAAGTTGTGATTTTTTAATATAAAAAAAATTAATTTTATCAAAATGAAAATCAAATTATTAAAAAAAAATCCTATATTAAAATTATATGTCATTTAATTTGAAGCATTTTCGAACATTATAGCCAAAAACAGGTATTATTTTTTTTGTCTCGAAATAATTATAATTTCATATTTATTTTATTTTATAAAAATTGAGAATAATAAATGTATTATTTGTTAAAAGCAATCTTATTAAAATAATATTAGTTTTTCGACAGGAACGTTATTTTTATTCACTGTAAAAACAAATATTTTTAATAATTATGAAGCCGTATATTATAGACAAAAAAATATTTTTATTAAAAGTATAAGAATATCAACTCATGTTTTTTCTAATGAGAATTATTATAAATAGTTTTGCGAAGTCGGTTTTTGGGGCATTTCCATTTGTGATGTCACAAGTTAGGTGAAGTGAGTAATTTGGACCAGAAAATAATTCTAATTACTTACCTTGCTTTGGGAAAGTGAAGACGTTTTCATTGACCACTTTTAATTTGGTTTTGCCGTCTTCCTCTTATACCCTATTTTCCTGAGAAGAAAATTATATATTACAAAACAAGGCAAACTTAAGTAATGATTAAAAATCAATAAATAATATTTTTCATCAAATTTACCATAAAAAATTAAAATATGATAATAATTATAATTTTAATATTTAACTATTATTTCAGGAATATTTATTAGTATGACCAACTTGTAAGTTGTTAGGAGGACATGATCCTCAACCAAATCAATGATCTAAACAATTTGTCAAAGTCATAATATATACATATATAATTTTTTTTTTTTGGCTTTTTGTTTTGATTGATTGATTCTTTAATAATGTAAAATATGGATTTAACAAGATAAATTAATTGATAATTCAAATTTAATTGTATTAATGATTTATGAATAATTTCTTTCATTTTTTTTGAGAATGAGATTGAGATTGAAAAGTGAATGAATGAATTAGGAGAGATCTATGTTTCCTGACTCTACTAGTAGTATGAATCAAATAGACGATTATTATTAGGTGGAGAAAGTCGAAGAAGGTCTGAACTGGGTGACTGCAGCTTGAAACATAGCTGGTCAGAAAAGTCTCAGGGGGACTAACCTTGTCATATATGATTGATGATTCATTTGTGTGAGGGTTGTGAGGGTTCACAGCGTGGAGATGTATGATAAGTGCATATCTCGATGTTTATTCAATCACGAGTCTTCCGGAAGTAGTGTGTTAGTGTCTTATATTGTGATGATGCATATAACTGAATAAAAGACTTGAGTGATGTTAATCTTTGTGTTTGAATGAAATACTCAGTATTATTAAAAATTTGGTTAGCTTACCCTTTGTTTTGTTATACTTGTATTTTGATATCTGTCGACAATGATCGTGTTTTTAACACGAAAACATATGATGTTACAGATGAATCTGTGGAGTGGAGGACAATTTGAAATGGGTGGTGCTTTTAGGCATAAGCTAAATTTGAAAAATAATTTAGAGATATTTTGTAATTATGTTTTAATAGAATTCCAAAGGTAGAATTTTTAAATACTTTAGTTTAAAGGATTACTGTATGTTTATGAATCTTAATAATGATTAGTAGAATGCTTCACTTTATAGATATTATTTTTGGGTGTTAAATTTATATATATAAACTAATGATATAATTTAAGATATAAAAAGAGACAGATGTTACATTTGAAAAAAATTGAAGGAAAAGGTTATATTCTAACATTTCTGAAATTAAGCAACTTGAACATTTTATTAATTAAGGTATTAAATAAATACATAAATAAATAAATAAATAAAAAAGGTATTTAAGGGTTAAGTTAATGTGTAAACTAAGATTTAACTTGCAACTATGCACGAGTGGTGATCCCATAATCAGAAAAAAAGAAGAGAATAATTTGCTTTCTCGTGTTTTTTTGTGTGGCTATCATTAATTTGAAGCGTAGATATTTAAACAAATCGCAGGTAGATTTAGCAACTGCCACTTCGATTCTCTCACACTGTCTTGTGTTGTGCCATGGCATTAACAACCTTTACTTCAATCAACAGAACACATTATAGCACTTTGATGTTTCCTCCGAAACAACACAATCAGAACCTTAGAATTCATAGGTTTCGATGCAGTGGAACTAACCCAAATGAAGAGTCACAACAACCACAGAACAATGCCCTTCTCAAAGTTGCATGGTATAGTTCTGAGCTTCTTGGCATTGCAGCCTCCGTTTTCCGATCACCGACTAATGAGGAACCTCCTCCTCAGCGGCTTCTTCAGACCATTCATCGAACTGCAGTTGTGGAGACCATCAAAGAAGACTTCCAAAGATCCTATTTTGTCACAGGTTTTCACATACCCATTTGCTTAATTTCTCTGGGTCAATTCCAATTTCTTTCCTTTCATTGACTAGAGATGAATTTGATGCAGTGGAACATCTATTCCTTTTCAACGTATGCTTTCTTCACTTGCAACTCTGCATATAATTTGATTTGAATTCTCAATATGTTTCATTGGCAAATCTTCTACCTGAAGTCTTTTAAGGCTGTATGATAATCACATTTTTTTTTTGAGATTATAAATGGTTATTGGACATTTAAACTGATTAATCTCCCTATGGTAGTGGTTGATCGGTTGATAAGCTGTATGGTATTGGTATAGTCCCTCATTTTCTTTTATGTAAATTGTTTGTTTGGAGTCCCGAGTCAAATAGAATGAACAATTTGATGTGATACTTAGCTTTAAGTTGAGCTTTCCTAGTGTTTAAGTTTTAACATTGTTCATGCCCTACTTATGTGATTCAGGGCATAAGTAGGGCAAAACAATGTATCTTCAGGGTTTGATGACTAATATATTTTATAGCTAGCTCCCCGTGAAGCAACTGTCTAGTTGCAGGCAAAGACAATGTTATTATATTTAGAGCTTCTCTATAAGAGATTGTCGGAGAGCATAATAAAAGAATAAATGTAATGAGGTATATTTTATTCTATTTTTGTTTTTTTTTTAGTTTGTGTATAAGCTAATTTTGGCTTAGAGAATGTTCTCTCATCCATGGTAACCTCCAAATCATTGGTTTTCATATAATGAGCACTTGACTAGGATAAAACCAAACTAATTTTACTAGTTAGTAATTTGACTATATATCAGACAGTTCTCATGGTGAATCTGTTCTTCTCAACCATCAGGAGATCTGACACTAAATGCTTATGAAGAGGATTGTGAATTTGCGGATCCAGCAGGGTCATTTAGAGGGCTTCAGCGTTTCAAAAGGAACTGCACTAATTTTGGCTCCCTTCTGGAGATGTCAAACATGAAGCTTATGAAGTGGGAAGATTTTGAAGTGAGGATAAATTTTGATTCATTTTCCTACATTTTTAGCTTTATAAGTCTTATTCCTAGTCAATATTGTGTTCATTGCATTTGCTTTCTACTACACATGGATTAAGAAACTCAGTTAAAAATTTCCATGTTTCTTATTACTGTTTGCCATTTCTTCAAAATGCTGACATTCTTTTATACGTATGTTTCCATGACAGGATAAAGGAATTGGCCACTGGCGGTTCAGCTGTATCTTGTCCTTTCCTTGGAGGCCCATTCTTTCTGGTACATATCGAGCTTTTTCTGCATACACTATCATAATTCATACTAAATGCAAAATAAAATTTGACCATGTTGATATATGCTGCAGCAACTGGATACACAGAATACTATTTTGATGCACAATCTGGAAAAGTATGCAGGTGATAAAAACTGTTATTTGTGAAGGTACATGTTTCTACCTTTCAGTCCTATCATTTGATCAATCATCTAAATATCTACGAAAAATTTCAGGCATGTGGAGCACTGGAATGTTCCCAAAAAGGCATTGTTCAAGCAAATTCTAAGGCCTAGCCGTGGATTTGGCTTAAAAGATTATGTGAATAAGTGGTTGAAAATGGTGCAGATGAAGCTTTGAATTACAATAGTTCAGTATATTACTTGGAAATATTGGATTCTTTATGTAACCTGATGAAGGTCTTTAGCTGCAGATACTTAGAAGAAAGATCAATTTGGATACTCCTTGTATATTTTTAACCAAAAAGGATAAACAAATAGAACAGATGTAATTTACAACATTTTTCCTCTTATATTTTTGTTCATGCATAATACAATAACAATACAGTCAATATCGTATGTATTTTTTTTACTTATGCTTACTGCAATAATAACCAATAAGGAAAAAAAAAAAAACCCTGAATTTAGAACATTAAACCCTATTCAAAATTCAAGTTGATCTTTCTACCATTCATGTTTGAAAGGGCTGCCCCTGGGCATTTGACATTTGGCTACTCTGCCCATTAGCCCTTCATAACTCAACAGATGCAGGCTCTCAACTATGCAGGCTCTCAACTTCTCAGATTGGGTGAAGGAGATGGGGAAGTGTCTTGATGAAGAGCAGCTGGAACTTATGCTAGTAGTTGCATGGGCTTTATGGACTGATATAAATTTGCTACCTGAGAGCTAGAATGATATCTCAGGTAAACTGCTCATTCTGGTTCAGTCTGTTTTACAAGAACCATTTCAACCCGAACAGCTGTTGAATGCGTCAACTAAAAGTTGCTTTGTTTGTGTTAAAGAATGTTGGCTCAAATCCTCAGCTTTATCTTTCATGTGAAGGAGGTACACAATAAAGAAACCCGGAACTTTTGTCCCCAGTATAAACTAAATTAATATAAATTAATATGGATATAAAATAAGCATGTTAAGTGCATAGAACATAACTAAACCCACTAAAGCAATAGAGAATAATTCCATATGATATTGGACAAGAAATAGCGTGTAAACATCAAGACATTTGCATTGGCCTTGATCAACAAAAAGATAAAAAAAAAAAAAAAACAAGTAACTGAAGTGATTTTAGTTATGTTATTTAAGCCGTGTTCATCTTCTGAACTGCTTCAGATGCTGCAGATGCTGCCTTTTCCAAACCTAACCTCTGCAACTCATTTGAAAAAACATCTGCTTCTGTCTTGCTTATTTTGTACGGGCTATGATGAGTATCAGGAAACGAACCATTTGTAACATCTTCCTTATACTCCAGTAAGGCTTTATTGATGACGTCTCCTACACGTGCATACTGCTTACAGAATTTTGGAGTAACCTAAAAAAATTCATCACCTCAAAATTAGCAATGAATCCCATAATGTTTGAAAGAAAAACAAGGTTAAGAGACGCTAGAAATACCTTTGCATGGTGGGGGTGTTGTAGCATACCAAGCAGATCATGGTAAACCAGCACCTGAGTGAACAATGAAACTAAATTATAAATCCTCTGATTTCCCTTTACCCCGAAAGGTTTCTTTTGTTTCTTCCAAGAAAAAACAAAAGTAAAATTTAAACTAAAACAATGCTCTGTTCAATTATCTCGAAGTAACTAAGGGATAATCAAACTAGAATCCTGTCCTAGCCAAGAATTTAGACTACTCCTAATTTCCCTCTTATTTCCTTAATTCTATTGTTCTGTTTTTATTATGTTGATTTTCTTAGCGCAATTTTATAACCTGGATATTGACCCAAATTATGGTCTGAATCAACATTTATTATTATATACCAATTGTACGGATAAGATATAATTGATCTTCTTCAACTTCATCGGGTAGGATCAACGGATAACTTATAGGCTCCAGCAAGCATAACGCCTAATAAGCCAAGCAAATCGATCTGATAGAAAATCTATTGGCTGACAATCCTTCAAACTCGAGGGATGAACATAAAGTCTACAAGACTGAACATGATAACCTATTTGAGTCTAAAAGCCAGGTCGGTGTTAACAGAGAAATTGTTGACGATTACCTATATTTTCAGTGGTTTGGTTGTTTGTTTACTATTACATATTTGTAAATGAACAAAAGTGCATACATGTCATTGTGTGACTACTCTTTAAAAAAGATCACTAATTTTACCCAAGTATATATCAACAAAGCCTACTCAGAATTTAAATCTATTGTTCGTGTTTCGTTTTGGTTATCAATTCATGTAAGTGTAAGACAGACCTTGCTTTCTTTCACTTTATCAATTACCTATTGTCTAATATTGTTCTATTTCGAGGTTGAATATATCTTTTAAAAGACTGTGAATAATGACCAGACAGAAAGACAAAATAGTCTCCCATACTAATGGTTATAGAGACCGCTAGACTGGTGGACCTTTACTTCCTATCATCTGAGTGATTTCCATATTATCATCTAGTTAATTTTGTTGAAAGGTGAGTTCAATTAACACCAAATCATCCTTTGAGTCAATAGGTAAGCTCAATGTTTTATAAGTGAACTTAGTTAAACACCATACCCTCCCTCTAAAGTCAATACCTGAGCTCAATGTTTTATAAGTAAACATAGTTAAACACCGTACCAACAATAAGTGAACTCAGTTAACATCATTTGATTTTTAATAGATGAGCTCAGTTAAAATCATATAATCCTGTTACTCAATTTTTAGAGAAATGAACTCAATTAATACTATATCATTTCAGTCGACTTTTTGACAGATAAACTCTGTTAAGACCATATCATCTTAGTCAATTTTCGATAGTTGATTAGGAAGCTATAAGAACGTATCCACCCAACACCGTCTATCAAAAATTCTATCATATTTATTGACTATTATTTTTCTAAAAATAGATATTAACAGAAAATTATTTATAATTTTCAGTATAACTTTTCTTAAGTAAATAAATAAATATCATAAGTTTTATTGTAATAAAATAATTTTTATTTTATAATTGTTTAGTTCTACTTTACAATAAAAAAAATATATTTAAATAAACTAAATATTAGATGAAGACGACAAACACATAAATGACCAAAAAAAAAAAAAAAAGAATAAATAGAGTTGTTTTGTTTCAGAAAGATAGTCAAATAGAGACAAAAATCCACCTATAACAAACTTTATTTATTTTATTGAAATATTAATTATTTGAAATAATAACATAAATAAAGTTAGTGAAACTAGAAACATGAAAAAGTGTACCTTGCATAAATAATATCTATTTAAAGGAAGATACTCAAGCAGATATGACCAATTTAAACATAGTCTGGAACTCAATAAAATCCAACACAGCCTCATGATGAAACAGTAAACTCCTTCAAGTGAAGGCACATCTCAATAACAGAACCCTAGCAAAAGAGGAAATCAATCCAACTGACCTGTCCACTGCAAAAGGGTCCAGCACCAATTCCAATTGTGGGAATTTGAAGGGCTGCCGTTGCTGCGGCGGCAACGGGCGGCGGCACACATTCCAGAACAACAGAGAAACACCCTGCTTCTTGCAAAGCCAATGCAGTCTCTACAACCTACACACACATTCCTTTGAGTTTCAGAACAACAATAAAATCAATCAATTCCCAAATGGATGGACCAAGAGAGAGACCTTGACAGCACTGGCAACACTTTTTCCTTGAGGTCTAAACCCCCCTAAAACACTAATGGCCTGAGGAGTGAGACCCACATGGCCCATGACAGCAATTCCAGCCTCAACAATAGCCTTCGCTGCAACGATTCTGGAAGGAGACCCTCCTTCAAGTTTTATGGCATCCATGCCCCCTTCCTTCAAAATCCGAACCGCTGCATCCACCGCCTGCAGCACTCAAAAACATTCAACCATGACTGAGACAATTAAACAAACACCACACGCGCATGAACACCACCTGATTGGGACCGGACTCGTAGCTTCCGAAAGGCAAGTCCCCCACGAGGAGCGGAGTCTTGGCGCCGCGCGCCACGGCGCGGCAGTGGACAAGCATCTCGTCGATCGTGATCGGGAGCGTGGTGTCGTGGCCGTGGACCACCATGGCGGCGGAGTCGCCCACGAGACAGATGTCGACGGCGGCGGTGTCAAGGTGGACGGCGGCGGGGTAATCGTAGGCGGTGACCATGGTGATGGGTTGCGACGATCGGTGCTTCTCTCTCAAGTGCCTGAGCGTGACTCGCTTGTTGGGGTTCTGCGCCGTGGGACCCGAATAGACGGTGTTCTCGGGAACGTTGCTGAGGCACCGAAGAAGAGTCGCCATAGAGGCACGAGAAGCGTTTCTCGCTCGCAAGAAAGACGCCATTGTGCAGTGCAGAGTGAAGGGAATTGAAGGGAAGGGAATTGAAGGGAAGGGAAAGCACAAATTTGATTCACCAACTACTTTCAAATCCTGTGATCATCACTACTGTGTGTTCATTCAAAACATAAAAAAATGTCTGTGTTTCTGTTGTTCAGATTTATTACTTATTTATTCATAGTACCATGATTAATATATATTTAATCAGAAAAATAGCAAGTAAGAAGAAACATGGAACATGAAAACGAAATCATTAAATTTAAAAAAAATGGAGATGCGGGGTATCGATCCCCGTACCTCTCGCATGCTAAGCGAGCGCTCTACCATCTGAGCTACATCCCCTTTGTTCTTTTCTTTACTATAGTTAAAATATATTTAAATATTATTATATTATTAACTTCATATTCAATAAGACAGTATAAAGATTTATAAAACAACTACTAATACACTCAGTCCCATACAAATTAGTACCATAAAGGCCATGTATTTATATAGTTTGACAACATGCAGAAAGGTGGAAAGTTACATATAAAAGGAAAACATATGATGGCATTGGTGTGTAGTGCATTTATTTAGTTTGTTGAAAGCTTTATGGTGAGGCTAGGCAAACATGGTAGAGAGGGTTGGAAGCTTGATTTCTCCATTGTGAGAGAGAGGAATGGTGAAGTTGCCAATGACAGGAAGGTCAATAACAAGACGAAGATCCAGTTGGTAGTCTATGTCCCAGTCAGCGCCAATGTCCTTTGCTAAGGACATTAATATGCTGTATGGAACCTTAACTGGCACATCCACCATGGTCGTGTCCTTTGCCTTCAAAGATCCTGGGTCTGGAATTGTCCCTGATGCTATCTCCCTTCAACCCACAACACAGAAACATAGAAAAATTCTTTAATCAAAAATTCTTTTTTCAGTTAGATTTTTCTCATACAGTGATGTAACACTCAGAAAAGGTACCTGGACGCGCTTTTGAAAGAGTAGCTGATCTCACAGATGGGTATCGGAGTTGAATAAGGGTTACGAACAGCTACCTTCACCAAGTACTCCATATTATCTTTGCTCACGCGCTTGAAGTCCACGTCGCTCACACTCGCCTCAGGCTTCGCCATTTCGTTTATCTTATCCGACACGAAGTTCTTCGCTTTATCCAACAACTGCGACATTTTTTACTATTCTACTATGGCGCTGTGTGAAGAACCAAACAGCTGCCTAACCAATTTATAGCAAGAGGTTAATGGAACCCTTGTCCTAATAAGCTAGTACGAGGATGCTGCTTATGACACGTGTGTTTTCCTTACCCGACACCTCATGCATGAATCATGATACGTGTCCAACGTGCCCCGCTTCGGGCAGGGATCATCATCACTCGTACTGTGTCGAGAAAACCAGAAGAATAGTATTTAAATATTTAAATTATGCTCAGGATATAAATATATACACATATATAAAATATAATTTATACTTATGATAGAATAATAAATTATATATAATTACTATTCATGTTAAATAATATTTTTAAGTATATAAATTATATTTCAATTTATGATTCATAATGCAAAAATGGGTATAAAATTATTTTTAATTGTCAATAAATTAATTAAAAATAAATGTAAATAGTATAAATTATAAAATATAAATAGTTTAAAGATAAATTATATGACAAAGATAAAAATGGGTAAGTGGGTAATTTACTGCGTCGCGATTTTCTTGTACTGTAAAGACGAAATAGACATTGGAAAAGAAATACAGCTTTCTCTGTATCTCTGTCTCTCGTCTATATATATATATATATAATTAGGAGGTGAAAGTTTCACACTTTTAAAATATTTATTCTGATTTATAGTATATAGTATACATTATTTTAACGTTTAATTATATTAATAATGTAAAACTTTATATTCTACATCAAAATTATAAATTCTCCTGTGTAGTGTAGAGATTTGAGTCCTTAAATTAAGTGTTTAACATAATTATTCAAAAACTATTAATTTTTAATAATAATTATGTTTAAACATTCATAAAATAATGTATTAACTAACTAATAAGATAATATGAATTAATAATATAAAAATTACACCATCACATTCAAAATTAAACTCTAAGAAGTTTAACTACTGAGAGCTTATTGCGTCATGCACACTCTAACTTTTTAACGGGATAAGTTGATACAACTACCTAACTAATTTTGTGTTTTTTTGCAAATAAATTCCTTGGACAGGCATATAGGAACTTTAATGAAGTTTAGTTGAAATTATGAAATTGCTTAATTTGTAATCTTATAATTTCTTCTGTTACTATCAAATTATAATTGAATGCTAAAAAAGATTATCATTGAATGAGTACACACTAATGAAACTGTTTACTTAAACACATCAATTTTTTCTTTTTAATTATTGTATTTTCATTTGCTATATATATATATATATATATATATATATATATATGTATGTATGGGCATAACATAGCTACTCTGGGATTAGGTGAATACATCTTACTGTATCCATCACAATCTCATAGTAATACTTAGCTTTGAGAGGTATTATAGTCCTTAAATATAGATCCATGTAATAATTTGCAGTATCTATGCATATATTTTTTTTGGACAGTAAGTTGTACATCTCAATTACGACAATTAATTAATCAGAAACCAAATTAAGATCCTAAATATAGGTAATGAAACTTGTGTTCTTGATAGAAGGAGTTCTTTTTTTTTAGATGAAGTTACATTACATATATTTGTGCAAATCCATACACATGCATGCATGTTGTGTTGTGGCTATAGCAGAGAAGCAGGAGGAGCGTTGTTGTTATTGGAACCTAATCTAGAGAGAAACTGCATTTGCTTCAGAAGAGGTGTTAGGGTTTCCATGAGCTTTTCGCATGGATGATTGTGAATTCCCTCGTAAGTGGTCACCACGATGCTAGTGTCTTTGGATAATCTCTGCACCTGTTTCTTCACATTGCACGTATGATGCGTGCAGCGGTAGTAGCTCCTTTATTGTCCAATGCAAAATGAAAATTTGCACCATCAAACCAGCAATATTAGTGGTCTCAGAAGAATTAAATTGTACGTTAGAATCAGATATATACAAACAAGTTAATCCTTGTAAAAGTTGTAACAATTAGCTAAATAATGTTCATTTTGGGGTATGAATATCCCAAGGTCCTCATGATCTATAATAAACTAAATCCACCTATCATAAATAATTGGATACAATTTTTTTGGATGGAAGGATCTGTCTTTTCATTGCTTATAAGAGTTATAGTTAATATAAAGGATATGTCCTTTGATTGCTTATAAGAATTATTAGTAATATAAAATCCTTCTATCTAAATCATATATATATTATATCCTGTGTTTTTATTTTATTTTTTATTAGCTGAAGTTTATAAAGAAAAATTGAAACAAAAATAAAATAAGTTATTTTCTCTAATTTTTGTTGTACAATTTTTTAAATAAGAAACAAAAAGAAAATAATAAATTTCTAATTAAAACTGCCATGAAAATAGTCCAATGTGGGTCAGCTAACTCATTTTCGAATTATTGAATTCATGATCAAAGAGTTTTGAGGGGTTATATATTTCTAATTGCCACTTGCTGCACCAGATGTATTTCTAAAGAACAGTGTGGCATCTTGAAAACTACTTCATAAATTAAAAAAAGAAGATTAATATATTATTAAATAAAGTTGTAAGCTAGGTATCCTTTTCATAAAATATTAAAATATATTAAATAAATTGTAGATTAATAAATTAAACATGTACCTTTTGTATTCAATAACTATTAGCCACACAATAGCATAAAACACCAGTGAAAAAGACACCCAATATATAAATATTTTTTTTTTATAATTTCTACTATTCATATATGTTATGTTGCTAACCACAATTATATTTTTTTAAAGATTACTTTTATACGTAAAATTATTTTCCCATGCTAAATATTTTGACACTTCTGTTTCTCTTACAACTTAATTTTTACTATTATTTCATCTCTATCTTTCTTTTATTCCAGATAGAAGTAAACATATATATATATGTAAGATGAAGAAATCTTTTAGTAATTTTTAAGTTTAAATTTTATTTTAAGATTATAATTGGCATTACAGTACATGCATGTAATTCAATTTTTTTTAACAGTAAAAGATAATAAAATATAAAAAACATTTAAAGGATGATCCAACCCTTATATAATATATCCAAATCAAAATTAAATGTTACAATTATCAAAACAAAAATCAAACATAAAGAGACATTATTAAACAACATTAAACCAGGGTGTTAGGAACTCTTTAAAAGTAGCTATGTCAAATATTGGAGGTATCAATCTAAGAAAAAATGGTTATCTTTATTTTATACTTAACTCCAAGCAAGATTAAATATTTTTTTTTTAAAGTGCAGCTTCTTTATAGTGCAGGAAACTTCTCTTATAGTGCAGCTTCTTTATACATACATAATTCATCATATTAATTTTCATTTCTTCGGTATATAGGTCTATAATATCATTTCACCAAGAAATTAATACCATTCTCTTCCTATAATATTTATTTTCCTCCTTTGAGAGAGTAAATCAGATAAACATAACCATGCATGCATGCAACCTGAAAGAAAGGTAACTTGGTTTATCACGCACCTGGGATGCATGTTGTTCTTCACGGCTTTCTGCCCATATTTCCTCCAACGATAACCATCATCCAGAATATCATCTGCACTTCTAGTCTGAAACGCAAACCTGGGTCGTGCTGTCTTCTTCATTCTGCCTCCTTTCCTTCTATCTTTATCACTCTTTTCATCCATGTGAGCACCATTTTCTGCCATCAAAGCACAGGATAAGGATGATGAAGACGAGGATGATGATGATGAAGAAGAAGAAGCGTATTCCATCGTGGCCTTGGCATCCCCAAGGAAACTGTTTTGGCCAGAGAAAAGGTTAACCCAGTCTATGTCATCATGCAAACCCTGAGGTTCCAAAGGGTTTTGCATCATTGACGAGGGAGTGAAAAGGAAGGAAGGAGAGTTTTGTGGTGCAGGGTTTGGAGGGTCTTGGCTTTCCATTGAATGTTACTAGGGAGGGTGAACAAAAAATGAGATTCTTTTGAGGCTGAAATTTATAAAGCAGAAAGATGGTGGAAGGTAGAAGAGGTTGGACAGCCACTCGCACTCATGTGTGTGAAGAAACTGAGTGCATGCATCGGTGATAACGAAAGATATGCATGTTGGTCACGTCTTCTAAGTTTGTGTCATAGCATGCATTTATATGAATTAAAGAACAGTTGAACAAAAGTAGTTGAAATTTAGTTGAGTTTACCGTTGTGTGCAACATAGGGCACTGACCTGAATTAACCGAGAATAAGGGTTTTGTTTGTATCTCAATGTTTTAACCATATGCCATCTGCTTGGGAAATATTGATTCTTCTCCATTTCCCACAGATGTTGAAATCATGTGCTGTTTACCAACCAAAGGATTTGACCACTTTGCATTCACACTCTTGATGCTTCATTTTAAAATACATGATATTGTGATGTCATACTAGGAAAAAGCATACATTTTAAATGCTCCAGCATTTTCGATAAAAGCTCAAGAAAGGAATTTTTTAACCGATATACACGTATTGAGCAAACAAAAAATTAAAAAAAAATGATAAACGTTGTAGAAAGAAAAAATAAAAAATATATATATAGATTTTTTTCCTTTTTTTATCAAAAAAAAATATATATAGATGTAAACCTTATCAATTTTACATCCACTATTTTATCCAGTTCACAAATAATTTTAATCCAATAATTGTAACTTCTATTTTTGTTTACAAGTAACTGTGATCGAATGAGTGTATATATAGTACCATAGTTTAAACATAAAAAATTGTAAAAATATGAACAAGTCAGCCAATGCTTTCAGGACCAAAGATACAGCGAAGTTTCTTGCGAAGAAGAAAAAAAGTGTTGATTTGGACTCCAAACAATACAAGTTGGTGAACTAATAAGAATAAAAGATGGATATTCAAACACAAACTACAACAAAATCGGAAATATTCAAAAGGTAATTAACAATCACCACGGTAACTTACTTATAACACAGTACAGCTACAACAAAAGATAAACCAAAAAAAAAATGTAACTAAAAATGACTGATTTTAAAGCAGACTCTGCACACTGCAAAAATTCAAACTTTAAGAGAAAGAAATATATAGAAATAAGAAGAAGAATGCCACATAAAAAGTGCACCTTGCTCATGGTGCCCTCTGATTCATAAACTTTCTCAGAAAAATGCCTCACAGGCTTCCGGCTTGGAACCCCATATGCATTACTATAGAGAAGAATCCTTGTAATGACCTGTGTATAGTATTTCTCCGATAGAACTAATTAGTAACAGCTTCGTAACATTACTAAACAATATAACAAATATCCACATGCCAAATTTTCACCTACAGGTTACAGTATATAATCACCAATTAGTCAAAAAGATAAATTGATTCAATCAGCAATAAAGCAGGATAGGGAATGGAAAAATAGAAACTAAGTAGCCTTTGGTTATGAATATATCCATAACTAAACACAAAGCCAGAAAAAATAGATTCACTATTTCAAGGAAAGATGAGCACAGGATAAGAACCAAACTAATATTTCATTTGAGAAATCATAAGTATTTAATGTGATGGCATCTCTTATATAACATTCATTTTTTTTTCATATATTCCAGAAATTGAAATAAAACATTTCCTTACTGTAAATTACACAAGTGTTCTGTCTACAAAAATTGGTGTGCACACCTTCCATCATTGTTTTTGTCTGCTTCAGTGATTCATGGTGCTGGCACATAGTCCGTCTGATCATCACCTTTCCCACTAGAGGTAACATAATTTTCATAAGACTGGGTTGAAAAGAGGGATAAAATCTGCACGTTTCTATATGTCAGTGGCTAACAACTCTAAAGAGAAGAATTTGTAACATTATCTGGGTTTCACTTCAGTAATGGACTACCATCTTGGTGGTGACATGCAAAGTTTTAGATACTAATTTAAAATCTAATGACATAGGTCATTAAAATCTTGGTAGCTAATGTTAGATATCAATTATTTGACTTAATTGGTCACTAAATTCAATCATTACTTTTAGTTTATAGTTATTTAGCAACCAAAATTTAATTTGGTAACTATTTTGGTCACAATTATCAACAATTTCATTTGGTAGCTAAATATTGGTTTCTAAATAACATTTTTCTTGTAGTGATGTTAATTACTCTTTAAACTTCTAGTTTCGACTGATAATATGTATATAATACTGTGTAACTAATTTTAATCTCTCAGTCTATCATATAAATAGATATAAATAGCTGTATCCGTGACATATTAGTGAATAAAATAGATTACAAGTTTTCTCTTCTTCGCTTCATCATGGCTTTTGTTTCTCCCACATCTTTTGCTCCTTCGGTTTCTTCTTCTTTCGCAGTGTACTCTGAAAATTTTTCTTCCTCTATCTCTTTTCTCCACCCTACCCAACAAACTCTAATCTCTATCAAGCTTGATGAAGACAACTTTCTCATTTGACAGTAACAACTAAATCGTTACTGTTGAAAGATTGAAGCTTGTTGTGTTCCTAAAAACTCAAGAATATCCTCTCAAATTTCTTTTTCTAGAGGATGAACTCAGTAATGTCATTAATAAAGAATTTCTTCAATATGAATAGCAAGACCAGTCGTTAGTTGCGTGGCTGCTGACATCCATGATTACTCCTCTTCTTATTAAAATGGTAGGTCCGAACATGTCTTTTTTAATCTGGAATAAATTGCGTGTATACAGTGCTACTCAGAACAAATCTATTTCTCTTTATTTACTTGATATAAAGAAAAGTGTACATGTAGTTGCTGAAAGAAATAATCTAATTAGGGTTTTCAATTTAGTCTGATTATAGTATATGAGTATATCAAATTATATGGAGATAAAAAGAATAAAAGAATGTACAAACTGCTCCCAAGGCCCGTATATAGAGAACTGTCTTCTTTATTCTTTAATAGAGGGTAGAATAAAAACAGACTCTGGGCAGTTGTAGGGACTCTTCTATATATTATTAATTAATAATGGGCTCAGCCCACCTATTATCAGCTGACCCAATAAATATTCACACAATATAAACAATATTATTTTATGTAACCAAATAAATAATGATAATAAAATAAATAATAACAATAATGGTTACATAATATTTTGGCAAATAAATTAATCTAGAGAAATTATTAATTTATGTATGTCCACAAAATAATTAACCCAACAATCTCCCACTTGGACAACATAAATTAGATCACAATAACGAAAATTAATCTAGAACAACTCACAACATGTGACCACAATAAAATGTCAAAAATATTACAACATTTCTAACCAAAAGATCCAAAATAAAATATGTAAGCATCTTATCACTGCAGAAAATCACACTCGAAGGAGTGATGATATCATACAGAAATGAAACACCTACATTTCAATGACTTTTGTAAATGTGAAATATACAATTATGTCCCAATCATCCGCCCAAGATGCTATATGAGATTAAAACAATCTCACCACAATAACAATTTGAGACTGGGTCCAAAATGTCTCAAAATTATGCCATAACAACAATTGTGCAAATCATAATAAACAAAATATGACAATACAAAATTTACAATCATATGTCTCAATCGTCTGCCCAAGATGCTATATGAGATTAAAACAATCTCACCACAATAACAATTTGAGACTGAGTCCAAAATGTCTCAAAATTATGCCATAACAACAATTGCGCAAATCATAATAAACAAAATATGACAATACAAAATAGACAATCATATGTCTCAATCATCTGCCCAAGATGCTATATGAGATTAAAACAATCTCACCATAATAACAATTTGAGACTAGGTCCAAAATGTCTCAAAATTATGCCATAACATCAATTGCTCAAATCATAATAAACAAAATATGGCAATACAAAATAGACAATCATATGTCCCAATCATCTGCCCAAGATGCTATATGAATTTGAGACTGGGTCCAAAATGTTTCTAAATTATGCCATAACATCAATTGCGCAAATCATAATAAACAAAATATGGCAATACAAAATAATTTTCGTCACAACAATAAATAATTATCGTCAATCATATCAATAAATATGACAATACAATAAGTGAGGCTCAAAAGGAAAGTACATATCCAACAAAGAAAACTCTCACTAAACCAATACATCAAAAGACCTCATTATACCCCATACGAGTTACGTGCTCAACAAAGACTTTAACAGTCAATCCCTTAGTAAAGGGATCTACAATTATAAACTCTGTGAGAATATGCTCAAGTATCATCCAAGCACATTAACAACAGAAGCAATATCAAGACGTGTGCAAACTTAAACATACATAAGAGTGTCAACAACGAAAGCATAAGGAATTTTTCTCTATTTGTGCAAATTTACAATTATTATAAGGACATTGGGATTTAGAAAACTTCTCACCCAATCCTCATAATTAGTTCCGTTCAGCTTGATCAAGAAAACTATTTGCATAGGCAAAGCTGGAATAGAACGTATCAACAATAGCAAATTAACCCACATATTTTGTTGAGCTTTCAATATCATATTCTTAAAGCTAATATCGAGAGGATATTGAAAATCTTAAGAATATAATAAACCATTAATCAAGAATTACGTTAAAAATAAACAAACCGAAGGGTAAGCTTATTATTAATATAAATCTTAATGCAACAGTAAGAACAATAACGTTCAACAATAAAATAATACACTTAATATAATTCGTCTAACGAATGTGAGACTAAAATTATGTAAGACATCCAACAATATTCACAAAATTAATATTTTTTATCACTATCCGTCCTGCGAAGGTGAGCTCTCAATCATTAAAATATCCAATAATATTCACAAAATTAATATTTTATCACTATCCGTCCTGCGAAGGTGAGCTCTCAATCATTAAAATATCCAATAATATTCACAAAATTAATATTTTATCACAATCCGTCCTGCGAAGGCGAGCTCTCAATTATGAAAATATCCAACAATATTCACAAAAATTAATATTTTATCACAATCCATCCTACAAAGGCGAGCTCTCAATCATGGAAATATCCAATAATATTCACAATATTAATATTTTACCACAATTCGTCCCGCGAAGGCGAGCTCTCAATCATGAAAAATATCCAACAATACAAAATTGATATCTTATCAAGATCCATCCCACGAAGGCGAGCTCTCAATTATGAAAAAATCCAACAATACAAAATTGATATCTTATCACAATCCGTCCCGCGAAGGCGAGCTCTGAATCATGAAAAATATCTAACAATATAAAATTGATATCTTATCACAATCCGTCCAGCAAAGGCGAGCTCTTAATCATGAAAAATATCCAACAATATTACCAAAATACATCTACATTATAAATGCTCAATAAAATATATAATCAACCATAAACAAAGTGTCTAGACATACTGTACAGATTCATACAGACTCGTACTACTCATTGTCAAAACATGAAACCTTATACAAACATATCAAATGACATTAGCAGGTACTCAAGTAGCAACCCATGACTTAATAGTTAGATTCACCTTTTGTCATTGACACCAGTAAAATATAAACTTCAAGTATAAAATATAACCATAAACCCTATAATATAAAATACATTGCGACTACAATATAAATTACAAGTATCAGTAAAACTCTATCTTCTCTATCTTTACTAATAAGGGGTTTCTAGTGCTAAGGGTTCAAATTCGAGAATATTCTCTTCATCTTTTCAATATCTAAATGATGATAAGTACAAGCAAGCACCACAACATATAAAAAAAAATACACAATCAAATAAGCCATAATCAAAATATTAAAAAATTGAATCGCATGGCAATACACGATAAAACCCCGAATAAAATGAAAAAAACGCCATCCAAAGAATCATAGTCATATAAAACAAAATTTAACAAGGATCAGGGAAATAACGCAAGGCACACTTCAATCTTCTTTTCATATTTCACTGTTTGCAATTCCTATAATTTCTCTTTGATAGATTTCAATTATATACATTATCTTCACATTAGGAAAAATAAAAGTCACGACATCACAAAACACGAAGATAGAATAAATTATGCTATAATAAAATTATATATTGCATCGTTCAAAAAAAATATAATCTTTTTTCTCGAATTTAGGTTTTATCAAATTGGGAAAAAAATATTGTTGATGGATCATTATAAATTCAAACAATACAAATTTGATTAGAAAACTCTCACAGCCATAACCAAAACTAAACCTGGCTCTGATACCAATTCAAAGAAATAATCTAATTAGGGTTTTCAATTTAGTCTGATTATAGCATATGAGTACATCAAATTATATGGAGATAAAAAGAATCAAAACCTGGAATAAAAGAAGAACTTTTGGTTTTATCCTTTCCTGATCAATGGTCTTTACATAGAATAAGAGAGAAGAGTGTGTTCAAACTGCTCCCAAGGCTAGAAGGGTATACAGATAATTGCCTTCATAACTGTCTTCTTTATTCTTTAACAGGGTAGAATAAAAACTGACTCTAGGCAGTTGTATTTATATTATTAATTAATAATGGGCTCAACCCACCTATTATCAGCTAATCCAATAAATATTCACACAATATAAACAATATTATTTTATGTAACCAAATAAATAATGACAATAAAATAAATAATAACAATAAAATAAATAATAACAATAATGGTTACATAATATTTTGGCGAATAAGTTAATATGGAGAAATTATTAATTTATGTATGTCCATAAAATAATTAATCCAATAGTTGCTGCCATTGGTGCTCCCATATCTATAGATGATCATGTTGAAGTGATTTTAGATGGATTGTCCGAAAAGTATGACAGCTTTGTTCGGGTTGATCAGTACACTATAGAAAAAATAGAAGCACTTCTGCTATCTCAAGAAGAACGATTTGAGAAACACAAAGTTGCTAAACAATCAATTATTCAAGCTCACTGTGCCTCGGGTTCTTGGTCATCTCAACAAAATCAAAATAATAGATCAAGATACAATGAATCTTATAACAAAAACACTCAAACATTCTCAAGAAACAAGTCAGAGACCACAAAAATTATCACAATTTAGGATCTGTTCTTAATCCAATGCCCAACATTATTATTATTATTATTATAATTAATAATGCTAATAATATTGATAATATTATTAATAATAATATTAATAATGATATTAATAATAATAATAATAATAATATTATTAATAGTAATTTAATAATAATAATAATGTTAACATTAATATTAATATTAATAATATTGATAATATTAATAATAATTTTATAATAACAATAGTAATAATAATAATAAGAAGAAGAATTAGAATAATATTAATAATGTCGTTAATAATATTCATGATATTAACAATAAAATTATTATATTAATAATAATATTATTAATAATAACAGTTTTATTAAAAATAATAATAATATTGATAGTAGTAACAATATAATAATATCAATAATATTAATAATTTTATTATATTAATAATGATAATAATATTGGTAATAATAATAATATTTATAATAATAATATTAATAATGATAATAATAAAAATTTTAATAACAATGATAAGAATTAATATTATTATTATTATTAACATTAATAATATAATAATATTATTATATTAATTTTTTTAATATTAATAGTAATATAATAGTTATAATAATAATATAAATATTTGGATTATATACGAATTAATGTGATATTTTTTATGGAAATCCGTATGTAAAAATGTATATATAATATTACTTTTATATACAGATGTCAATCTGTATGTAATTTCATATGTAATGCTGATTTTATATATAAATTATATTACATACGGATTTACATACAAATTAAATCCATATGTAATATTTTGGATGAAAATTCGTTGGTAATGTTGATTTGAGATAGATGCGAATTCACATGTAATTTCATATGTAATGCTGATTTTACATACGGATGTGAATCAATATGTAAAATTTTGTATGTGATGTAGATTTTACATATAAATTTTCATCTGTATGTAATTTTCGTAGGTAATTTATAATTTTTTTGGTAGTGATAAACAATACTTTACACTATACCGTTTATCACTTTTGACAATACTTAAATTGGTCACGGACAAATAAACATGTCCTAAAAGTAAAAAATACCACACTTTTACAAATGTAACTTACGAACCATTATGTGTCACATTTTTGAGTCATGGATGTTTAAGCCAGTTTTGTGACATAGCCTTAAAAAAAATCGACCACATTAAAAAAGTATGCCTAAAATAATAAAAATATTATTTTTTTCAATTTAAAAATAAAAAGACAACAATATAACTTTTAGATTTAAAAAGTATGAGCCATAAAACAGAGAGAATTTAAACCACAATATTTTGTTGTGACTTATAATTATAAAAAAATACCAACAAACAAAGAAGTGTGACTTAAAACTTTCTTAATTTTATAATTAAAATATTTAAAATAGTGACTATGATATAATTAAAGGTTTTTCCCTATCCTTGGTACAATTCCCATGGCTCTCATATAAATAAAAAAAAATGAAAGGCTTGTTCCCTATCTTAATATAGTTCACGCGACTCTAAATCTAAAATTAAAAGTTGATTCCCCTATCTTGTGTACAATTCATATTTCTCAAATATCTATCATATCACAAACATTTTTAGCTCATCCACAACTTACTCTTCGACCATCACCTCTCCTTCGAGGCTGCACGCAACAATGAAGTTGACCACAAACATATAAATATGACTTCAAAGTGAAAACGATAACACTTTTATAAATATGACTTATAAACCATTGTATACTACAATTTTTAGGTTATGGATATTTAAATACCAGTTTTATGGTCTGGCCTTTAAAAATATCTCAAATAATAAAAATATGACACTTTTCTAATTTAAAAATAAAAGGAAATATTTTTAGATATGTAACTTTTTAAATTTTATGCATAAAACATGGATAATTTAAACCATGAATTTTTAGCGTGATCTAATTTATTAATATTATCAATATTACTATTAATATTATTATATTAATATTGATAATAATACTAATATTATTATTAATTAATATTATTATTAGTATTAGTAATAATCATAATAGTTGAATATAATGAACTTATTAGTCTGTTACTATTTTTATCTATAAATAAACAGTCTCTATATGTGTCTTTTACACAAGAGAGATTAATTCATAATTACTTTTTCCTTTATTTTAATATCGTTGTTTTTCCGTAGTCGTCTCTACTACTCTTATACATTGTTCAACTGCTGCCCACCACTGCTCTTCTTGAACGGAGTTCGTTTGATCTTTTAGGATTTTTCTCCCTCTTTTAAGATGTTTTTTCTCACTTCATATGTGGACTCTTCCGCTGCCTTTAATTGCACATACAACAGATAACATATATATGTATATCTTTTTTTTGGCATCATTCATTCCAATTCTCTTGGTCCTTGGGTTCTGGAATCAGGTGCCACAGATTATATTATTGGTAATAAAACTTTTTTTCTCTTCTACATCTACCTCTCGTTATTTACCTTCCATTACCATGGCTAATGGCTCTATGGTCTCATCTCATGGTGTTGGTATTATTTATCTCCTTCCTTCGTTATCTATTGATAATGTTTTCTATGTTCTTGGGTCTCTCTTTAACTTATTATCTATTAGTCATTTCACTCATTTCCTTGATTGTGTCATTTCTTTTACCTAAGATTATGTTTTTTTACAGGATCGGAGTTCAGATTAGATAATTGGCACAGAATGTGAGTCTCATGGTCTTTATCACCTATGCACATCTGCACATGTCGGCACGGTCATGCATTCTCCATCTCTCCTTCATGCTCAGTTGGGTCATTGGAATGCAGTCATTCACATATTGAAGTATATTAAAGGTTCTCTTTGGAAAGGCTTACTATATAGTCATAATAACTATAATAAAGTTGTATGTTATTTAGATGTTGATTGGGTAGAATCTCTGTTTGATAGAAGATCTATTTCTAGATATTGTGGTCTTATTGGTGATAATTTGAGTTTTTGGAAAACCAAGAAACAACATGTTGTGGCAAGATCTAGTGCTGAAGCAGACTATAGAGCTATGACCTCAGCTACCTATGAGCTTATTTGGCTTAAACATTTACTTAAAAAATTACAATTTAGAGAAACCACTCAAATGACACTCATGTGATAATCAGGTTGCTCTTCATATTAGCTCAAATCTTGTCTTTTATGAAAGGACCAAACATATTGAAATTGATTGCCATTTCATTCGAGAGTTATATCTGGAGACATCAAGACTGGATTTGTTAATTCGAATGATCAGTCAGCTGATATGTTCACTAAACTTTTACGGGGACCTAGAATTAATTATATTTGTAACAAGGTTGATACATATGATTTATATGCATCAACTTGAGGATCAATGTTGAATATAATGGGCTTAGCCTATTTTCTATTAGCTTGTTACTATTTTTATCTAAAAATAAATAGCTCGTATAAATAAATAGCCCTTATGTATGTATTTTATATATGAAAAATTAATTCATAATTATTATTTTTCTTTATTTTAATAATAATAATAATATAATTATTATTATTATAATAATATAATCATGAAGTTTATTATAGATTTTATGTGTACTTTAAATTATATCATATTGATTTTTGTTTATCCCAAATCAACCTAAATGTTTGTTTCGTGTCTTACCCCTCATCATTTATACATATTTGACCATGTACACTTGTGTGTTCGTCGAAGTTATGGTGCATTTTTCCCTTTCGTGGCTATATTACGTAACTTCTTCCAATATTTCAAAATTTTTAAATTTTCATGATGTACCTTGGGAGGTTATGATTTATTTCTATATGACTTTAAAGAAACTTTCTGAGACACATACATCAGTCAGAATAGGACAAGTTTATCACTAAAATAATAATTAATTTTAATTGGTTATATTAAGTTTTTATGTCAGTTTTAACATTCTTTAAATGTGTTACTGCAAACTATATTTTCTTAGATAGATCCATAACGGAATATTGACCATTTTTCTTAATAATTATTTTCTCAAAATTCTTTAAATTCCTGTAATATTGGTTTCTTTAAATAGTGAATAAAAAGTCTTAACTCTTATTCTTTTAAGTCGTCTTACATTTGTCTAGTCTTTTCTTCTTTTTTAATTTACCTTTTGTTTTTGCTTTCTTATCTGTAGTCGAGACGTCGTGCGAATTTTCCATTAATCTTTTTGAATTATTAGATTAAAATAATCAGTAGTTGAATATAAGACTCCATCATTTGATTATCAAAATTTTATCTTCAACTAATCATAGAAGATGTTACATTATTCCAAATAAATATTTCTCAAACCAGTTTTTTTTTTATTTCTAAATTCATTTTTCATATAATAATGTAATTTTCTTTACCTTTTTACACAAATTTCATTGTAATACGAGATTTCCCTGCAAAATCCATCACTAAACATTTACAATGTTCATTTAAATCAGTTTTATGTCTAGCTTTTGTAATTTAATTCAATAATCAAATTTGTATTAAATGTTACATAGTCATCCAATTTACTTCCAAATAGCTATCTCACTCATCTATATAGTGCAACAATGCACTACAAGACTTCTTTTCATCCTTCACTCATAAATTTTAGGCTTTAATTTCTTTATTGACTTTTTAGAGAAAATGTTATACAATAGATAGAAAATAACTTTTCTTTTTCTTTAACAACTCTGAGGTGACACAATTGGTTATGTGATCAAAGGGTGTTTTCTTTTATCTTTGTTCAGAATTTGTATTTTAAAATAGTAAAAAAGTATTTAAGGGTTGACTGTGATCGAGTCAGAACAGAGATCGTGTGCAGAAATCACACCCCACACCGGAAAATTGTTTTACATTGGAAAACCCATCCCATATCGGAAGGATTGAAGGAGATGAGTGAGTGCATAAAAGTGGAATCGCTACACACCAGTAGAGCCATGAAAGGGGAGAGATTTATTGGGAAAGAAGAAAGGTAAAATTTGCCGCAAAGGAAAAACAAGAGAAAACCAAGATCAGACCGCTACCTAAAACGAAATCGTCCACGAAAACCACCTCACCTCATCGCAAATCAAAGTACACCACAGCTCCATCCGAGAACTGCGATCCAGCGACCAACCACAGCTCCAAAGCACTACCTCTAAAACTCGTCTTCAAAGCACCACTGCTTCAAAACCAACAATCAGTCAGTACACACAAAATAACATAAATTCATTTTCATTTCACATTAAACACCTCTAAAGTCTAGTAAATATTGTTTCTTTAGTACAATCAACACTTTCAATTAAAAAATTATTTTTATTGTCAACTCACCATCGTCAAGTAAGATTGTCAAGTGACTATTTACATGACAGATGACGGTGTCAAAGTATCAAACACCCTTATCAATAACATATACCTATATTTTCTTCTACCTTCTTGTTTCTACTTCATTTCTTCCTTATCTATTTCCTTCTTATCTGTTTCTCTCTTTTCTATTTCTCTCTTGTCTTTTTCTCTCTTGTCATGCCTCTTGTTACTTAATATCACTTTCTCCTCCTCTTCCTTTTCCTTTTTCATTCTGTGTCTACTTCCCAATACACACGGAAAAGGTATGCATCTTTGGCATATCCACAATAGGCAGAATAGGCTTTTTGTCAAAGCAGCTTCATTGGATGTCAAGGAAGCCCTCAACAGGTCTAGAGCCTGACCAAAATACACAAAATGCATTTCAAATTATAAATTGAAAAGGGTGAGAGGATAACATGGAAGAAACATTATACAAAGTTTATTATAGCCAATTATTTGATCAAATTAACCAAATAATCAATATTCATGAGTGGATTGTGAATATTACCTCATGTGACTTCCTGATTTTAATAAAATGTTCTTCCAAATCATTCAACTTGACATTCTGAAGCTGTTGCAGATACGAAATGCTAGAAGCAGTTGTCATTGGTATGACTTCCAGATCATCCCTCACAATAAACAGACATGGCCTCTTCATAAATCCCACAGCAGCTTCTCTTGCTCCATCACAAGATCTTGGGTCAACAAGTTTCACTTTTTTTGGATCTCGTAACATATCTTTTCTCTTTGAAATCATTGTACGCCCCTCATTATCATTCACCACTACAGAACCATACCAATACTCAGGAGAATCCTCCTCTTCTAATGGATTGCTCTTACAACCAAAATGAGGAGCCACCCTTATGTTCACTAAAGATTCTTTAGATGATCCTATGAACCATGATCGACTGAGTTCCTTCACACTTGT
>Ga0099824_1000365_pt1 | contig 50670 bp, 24 predicted proteins | sample SiratrowhiteBW_FD_76837 | JGI IMG/M metagenome (GOLD analysis project Ga0099824, IMG submission 76837) | Root nodule microbial communities of legume samples collected from California, USA - Siratro white BW | ecosystem: Host-associated > Plants > Roots > Nodule | place: USA: California... | reverse complement strand
TTGAGATTGAAGTTGAGATTGAGATTGAAAAGTGAGTGAATGCATGAGTAGAGATTTATATTGTGATGTGATATTGTTAAAAGTGTTGATAAAGTTGGTAAAAGCCTAGGCATAGTGTTTTCATGAAAAAAAACACCCGTGTCTGGGTTAATTAGGCAGTGCATTGTCTAAGGATTTGATCAATAACGATTGATATTCTGACTCTACTAGTAATAGGAATCAAATAGATGATCATTACTTGGTGGTGAGAGTCGAAGGAGGTCTGAACTGGGTGACTGCAGCTTGAAATATAGCTGGTCAGGAAAGTTCAGAGGGACTAACCCTGTCATACATGATTGATTGATGATTCATTTGTGTGGGGGCTGTGTGGATTCACAATTTGGAGATGTATGGTGCATATCTCAGGGTCTATTCAATGCACGAGTCTTCCGGAAGTAGAGTCAAGTCTGTAGTATGTCAGTGTCTTATTATTGTAATGATTTCATTTTATTGACTGAGATGGATGATCCTGAGATGAATGTGTTGTGTTAAATCTGACATTTGATTTAATGACTTAGAATTGTTTAAAATTGGTTAGCTTACCCTTTATTTTGTTGTGCTTGTGCTTCATATCTGTCTGTGATGATCGTGTTTTTGACACGGGAGCAGATGGTGCTGCAGATGGATGTGTAGAGGATCACTTGAGCGAGTGATGTTGATAGTTATAGGAATAGTGCTTTATTTTGAAAAAACTTGTATATGATTTTGTAAACATGTTTTAAACTGGCAGTTTAGCATGATTTTATATTTTGATGCTTGTTAATTAGGGATTACTGTAAGATGTGTATGAACATGTTATCTTAGCTAATTAAATAGAAGTTATATTTTGTGGGGTGTTACAACAAGACTAACATATGTGTATGTAACTCATAATATTTAGACAAACATTTGCATTTAACTAACATAAAATAAAGATAATAATTTAGCATTCCGAATAAGAGTATGTAGACAACAGTACATCTACAGTTGTTGTGGGACAATCATCCTGTAATCTCACCTACACTAGTTTGTTTGAAAGTATAATATAATGGATAAGTAATTGCAAATATGAAAATAAACCTTGACCACATGTTTTTGAAAATATTTGAACAAAATGTGAATCGTACACATATTCAATACATATGACTCTATGCATATTGATTTCTATAGGATGCTTACTTTTTAACGGAAATATCATCATATTTTGCTTCAATAGTAAACACACTAAAACTATATTATATCTACTAGCTATTACATATCTCAAATTGGATATATTCATCCATTTGTCTACACTAACCTGCAAAGACATCAATGTTTATTAGAGAATTATCATTGTAGAGTAAAAGTTGGAAAAAAATGTGTAATGTGTGTAATAACTTATTATTGACATTTCATCTGCCAATAATGATCTTTTTAGTCTGTCAAGTTTGTAATTTCCCAACAATGTAGCATATTCGTCATCTCACTTACCATTTATCTAAACAAATATCATTATGACAAGCAATCATGATTCTTTTCTCATTCCAATAGTTTAGATATAGATCAATAATAACAATGATCATCAACCTTCATACAATGACATCAAGTATGTGAGAGTGATTACTTAAATAAAATTAGTTTAGCATTAGAATTGCTTTAATGTTTTGATGTGAATTCTGTTTTTTCTTTTCTCCTTACTTAACTTTCATGAAAAAAAAATTAACATATATAAAATGAATGACATCAAAATACTCAAAATAAGAAGAAAATGCACAATTTATAGATTAAACGGACTTACAAATTCATTCTTATAGATTAAACAAACGTACAAATTCATTCTTATGAAAAGTTTTCACGAAAAACTTAATTAAAATTATTTATAGAAGTATTAGACTATTGGAAATAGTTTTTTCAAATATTCATGTCGCTTTATAATCAAATATTTGTGTTAAACATGGGAAATTTTCAAAAACATTTCATTAAGAACTGAAAGGAAAATGTTTTACGGAACATTCCTTCTTAAATTGGCATTAATATACTTTAGAGAATAAAATATCATGCTTATACAAAATTAGTTATTGATTCGTAACTAACTACACATTTTATTCCATGTTTGATTTTATCATAATTTTAAATAGTTAATTTTGTTAAGGATGTTCCTCGTTGAGTTAGGTAGAATTTAGAGAAATCCGTTACTCATACCACTAAAAAATAACGAGTTGGATTAAGTTTATACGTTTTTTTTATGTTAAATCTGATTAGATTGGGTAAATCAATTTATTTAAAATATTTAAAACTTTTAAAAATTATAATTTTCAAATATAAACTTATTTTAAAAAAAATACAAATTTTATAAAAAAGTAATTCAAAACTTTAATAAATAAATAAGTTAGATTACAACAAATTTATTCAAACAAGTTAATATATAAAAAATAAAATATAATAATTTATCTGTAGTATAAATATAAGAGTATATTCTGTATTAAAACTCATGTACATTCACAAAGAATCATCATCCACTTAGTATAAAATTAAATTAATTTAAATTCAATCAGATTTAATTTAATCATAAATAAATCTAATTCAATTTAATTACATTTGATTGAATCCACGGAGCTGTCGGGTAACCTCATCCAGGAAACAATCCTAAATTTTGTAATTTTGTAGTGAAAATCTATACTTCATGAGCAGTGAAGTGAAAAAAAAGAAAAAAGAACTCATTGCCTTTTTGGAAATAATTTAAACTTTTCTCCCTTTAAGTACAATGTTAAAAACCACTTTTTACTTTAGGTAACACGTCCACGTCACCCGACTAAAAGGTGACTTTTATAGGGCACCTAGCATTTAAGTCTAATATTACAATCCTCATTTATGGCTCTCGTTATATTTGCATTGCATGAGCGTTGAAGGCTCTTAGATATATCTTTTCTCTGGTGACGAAAGGTTTTTTTCGGTCTCTTATATCCGAATTTTGTTATTAAAATTTAATTTATAGTTGATGTTAGGGATTTTATTTGAAAAAATGTATAATGTTTCAATTAAATTGATATTGATGGTTGATATTGAAATTTTGAAAATAAAATAAAATTGACTGTTTTATTTATTTTTTAAGTTTAAAAAATGTTTTAAATTATTTTAGCCCATTAACTTAAAAATTTGTAATTTTTTAGTTTAGAGCTTATGAGTAAATCTTTTAAATAATATAAAATGTATATTTCAGTATTTAAAATTATATGGAACCAAATTATTTTAGTCATTTAAATTTTTAAAAATTGTAAAGACTAAATTATAAAAAAATTATAAAGACATAATTAGAGAGAAATCATAAGAAATAATTATATATTTATCCATAGGAATAATTTATAAGATTAAAATTTAATAAATTATTTAAAATTATAGTTTAGTTTCTAAGAATAAATGTTTTAATTTTTTTAGAATATAAGTACTAATTTAGTCCCTGGAAGTAAATCTTTTAAATTATTTAAATTACAGGAATTAAATTATTTTAGTATTTTAAATAGTTTAAAATTATGGAACCTAAATTATAAAAAAATATAGAAATTAATTGTAGGAAAAATAATAGGTAATAAATCATATATTTATCCCTAATTTACAAAATTTTAAAAATTGATCAAAATTTGTCTTGGAATCAAGATACTTCTTCAGATAATTTATGTCATGGAACTTAGAAAGATTATGTTTGACTAGTTGACTACTTGTTGACTGTAAATGTCATTAACTCATGTCTTCTTAAACCATAGTTTTCATGTGACATTCCTAATTTTAATCATGGCTTTGATAATTAGAAGAACTTTTGGATACTCTACTTCTTCTTTCAAAATGGCGTATATTTTCTTTTCTCTTCTTCAAATTGTTTTTTTTTCTACGTCAAAATTATTTATTCTTATGTGAATTTTTCATTTTAATTGGTCATTTTCCATTGGTTGCATGAAGAGAAAGAAGACCAGAGGATATTTATATTATGCCTAGTAAAGAAATATATGTAAAATATAAAAAGAACTAAAATAATTCAAGAGTTACAAAATAATGAAACAAACAAAAATATTCTATAACAAAAGTATTTTATGCCTTAAAGTATCTCTCAGCCTTTATTAGAAAAGAAGGTATATTACTTGTTAGAATCCCATATCAATAAAGATGAGGATGAGATCTTTCAATAGTTTATAAATTGGTGCAAATCTCACCTAATAAGTGGGTTTTGTAAGGTTGAGTTAGACTAAAATTCACTTCTTAATATAGTATCTTTCCCATAATCCTTTCAGTTTTACATTATAATCAACAACAATTTTCTCAGTTTTTCATATATAATAATAGAGGTGTTTTGACATTATGAATACTGAAAGAACTTGCAAATAATATTAATAGTGATCCCTAAGTCACTATATGTAGCCCAACAATGTATAAATTTTAAGCAAGTGATTGGATACATGCACCAAAAAAAGAGTATGAGAAAAAAAAAACTTGTTTGTGATCCAAACTCATGCTTTGAGTTGACAAATAGGAAAAAATTTCTTGGGTTTGCATTTCTAAAAATGATATTGTTTTTGTGAATTTAAACACTCTAAATTACGCTATTCACATACATTTTATCACTCTTATATTTATTATTTCTTAATCCAAATTGGTAAAAAGTGAATCTTTATAGTATTATATATGTTGTGTAGATTTTATTCCTGCCTACAGATCACACATTTCCATGTTGTTATTCTATAGGTGAAGAAAAGGTGTGTTATAGTTTTATCACTATCTTGAAACATGACTAGTTGGTAAGGCTTTGGTTTTCTAAAAGAGATCATATAAAGGTCTTATTTCGTTTTGATTAGTGCATTTGAGATTGTTATATGTCGATTTCACAGTATAAGTTTGAGTCTTAGTGACCTTCTTACATTTTTTTTTTCCTCTTTATCCCTATCCAAAATGTTTCCTTCTAACTCACTCATTTAAGTGGATATCATACTTCTTTTCCACTCTAAGCACTCCTTTTTTTAAGATAAGTTCCATGTTCACCTATCTCCATTTCGAAATCATGTCTTTCCTAAGCTAGCATCCTTTAGGATTGAATTCATATACAACCTTAGGAACTTATCCCTCAAGGAGAACTCCCCTAACCATACTAAAACTTAATTTTATTACCTATTAGTATATTTCACCTTATATTACTATTAGACCAATTATCCTTTTGTTCTTTTGTGTATGTTCTCCTAATATCCTTCCACCACAACAGTTACGACCACTACCACTACCTCGTCTAGATTTTAGATGTCAAAATTTCTTTCTAGAGTTCAGGTTTGTCCTTAGCCAATTTTCATTTCCATTTTTCCAAAATATTGAACAACTCCAAATCCAATCAGATTATCTCTTCAAGTTGTTAATATTTATACCAAGTCACTTCCTCCTAGTATCTTTGAGGACATGTTCCCAAGTTGAGAATATTGAATATCTATTCTCAGCTTGAGAGAGTCTGATAAACATATTTTTGTTTGTATTTTCTTAAAGCAGACAATCTCTAGTTGATCATTTATCGTCTAACACTTGGATAATCAATTATCATTTCATGACTTTGTCTATCGACTTTTTAAAATTTTTATTTTTGATTTTTTCATTCTATATATATAAGTTGTAACCTTGTCTTTCACACGCTCTTCTTCTTGCATTTAATAAAATTTTTGATATACTTTATTTTTCTTTTCTCTCTAATTTTTTTTATTATTATCGTTACTTCAAGATACTCATGAATGCTTTCAGTTTTTTCTTCAATCATGCTACTAAGTAGATAATCCCAAGTTTTACTTGCGGATCCTAACAAGTTTTCACAGTGATATATAAACTTATATTTAACTATAATTTGAACACTAGTGTTACTTGACCAAAATAAATATCTTGGGGGTTCAGGTATCATGTCCTCAGGATTGTTCTTTTCTTCTGGTCATAAATTATTGGACATGCATATGCATGCGTAGGCGCAAACACAGTGTGCTATGATGTTTGGAACTTTGTCTGGAGGAGACTGTAGGCGAGTTGAAAGGTGGTTATCGTGGTTTAGAGGGTGGCACGCGGCCAACTCTCCCTCTGATGTAGTGTATGGTATTTATTGGTACAAGTTTCGAAACAAGGCCCTTGTGTTGTGATCTGGTTGATATTTGTGGTAATGTTACGTGGAAGAAGGCATGGGGTTAACTATGCCAAATCAGGATGCATGGTATTTCTTCGAACAGCTCAATAGTACGGAGGATACCCTTTGTTTCCATGGCTGCTAACAACTGGCTTCACCACGAGGCGGGTCCTCTAAAACCATCCTCATACCAACTCGATTTGATAGCCCTAAACCAAGGAAAAGCCCACATCGATTAGATACAGAATTTACAAACTGGTAAATATACTTTTAACCCAAGGAATCGTATTATCTACAGTTTCCCTGGATTATGCAGAGTTTGTGGTAGAAACCAAAAGGAATAGCCAACATTGTATATCCTCGTGTTATTTTGTGGGGAGCAAGAAAGATAGAGAGATTTCTTATCATCAATGGCACTATCACGTGGTTTCCGCGTGATTAACATAACCATTGTGACTGTGTCACGTGGTTTCTGTCTGTTTTAGGTGAGCAACATATGCTATTTCTCGCGTGGACATGTCTGCATCAGAAATGGTAAAAGCTACTTCTTCCTTCACAATCCAAAAACTGTAATTTCGTGCAGTCATCTCATACACTTTATATATATACATTATGACTGATTTTTATGTTATATTTATATGACAAAAACTGTGCTTTCTACGGCGGCAGTTCCTGTCGGCAAGGTCCATTTCAACTTGGTTTTATGATAAATAAATTAGCTTGTAGAGAGAAAGGTGTTCTGTCACGTTTTATGTTTCAGTGTTCCATTGAATTCATTGTACTTCAGTACCAATCTTTCTAAATTAATGGGTTTCATCCTCCTACTATTCAATCATTTTTTACCAAAATACATTAAATAAAAAAAATATTATTTAAATATATTTTCTCACACTTTATTTTTTAAACTAGACTTCTAAGTTAAGAATTTGACTCTAAAAAGTTGAATTCTCAACTATAATGATTTTCAACATAAAAAAGAGTCAGAATTTGACTTCTTAGAGATTGAATTAATTCTAACATTTTTCTTTTAACTCTTGAGAGGAAAAAATATTTTAAAAATAAAAAACACAATTTATGATAAAAATATAACTTTAGTTTTGAACATATGAAAAATAAAATAAATATAGTATTTTTAATAAAATAAAAATTATTTTTAGTTTTTTAAATAATGTAACAAATTGTTATCAATTTAATAATTTTTTTAATTATATATAATACTAATTTTTTAACGTTAAAATATTTGAAAGTATTTTTTATATATTTTTAATAATATATAAACTAAGATTTTGTCATTATAATAAACTGTTTTGTAATCCTAAGGAATAGGTGATGAAATTTTTAATTTTAAAAGTTTTCTTCAAAATGATATTTCAAGTTAAAAACATTTAAAAATATTTTATTAACACCGAATTAAATTAACACTAAATTTCAAATATTAAATTAATCCTGAATTTTAACTATCATCGCGTTAGTTGATTTTATAAATTTTTCAATCCATTACAATAAAATATCAAATAATTTAATTTATCATAATAATAAACTAATTTTATAATAATAATGATGTGAAATTTTATATTTTTCTTCTTTCGTCACTTTTTTTTTTTTGAAAATTATTATAACAATAAAAAAATTTATTCTCAATTATATTACAAAATCAAAATTGAAATTATACTCAATCTTTTCTAAAATTTATTTATAATGAACTTATTTTTTATTTTGTTGTTTCTCCCAAATTGAAATTAGTATCAACATTTTAATTAATTATTTTAAATTATTTTTTGTTATAATTTATTTTTTTTATTTGAAAAAAAAATTCCTTCCCTTTTTTTTAAGAAAATTGCAAAGAAATATATATTTTTTTTATATTATGAAAGCCGAATCTTGACTTAGTTTTTGGCATCGAAAATTATTATTCACAATTGAGAATTTGACTCTCCAAAAATTAAATCTAAACTTGCACGAATAAAATAAACAAGGTCATCTAAGTTTTTTCTTTTAATTTGGTCTTTTTTATTTTAAAAGACTCGCTACTCAACAAAATATAATTATATATTTTGCTTGAAAAATCAAATAACTTAAATAAACTCTGATAACTTTTGACTCCTTCTACAGTTACATACATGTATGGAATCATGTTGTAATTAGGCTTAACAATGGTTTTTTCCTTTTGATAAAGTTGCATGATTGTGTGTCACATATAATATTTTGTATGGGACTTTATTTATAAGAATTCGTTGTAAATACTTGTTGTCTTACGGATCTATCCATGGATACGTATACGTCATCTTATGACATATGTGGTTGTGTGTATCACTTTTTTTTTTTCTTTTTAAATATCCAAAAATGGAAATGTTTTGCTGATTTGATGTTAATGGTAGCTTATGACCATCGAGAATGCTTAGTTTTTCTTAACGTTGGTTGCTTAATCGGATGATACGTGTTGAGCAAAAATTGCATGATCGAGAATAGCTTATGGGAGAACATTTATTACGTATATAAATGTAAATTTCGGGCTGATGTATAAATTATAAGGATCACAGTTTGTATTACTCTGTTTGATTTTCTTATTTTTTATGTTTTAATCTGTATACATGTGAGGGGACGTTATAGAGTTTAGGTATGGTATTTGGAGGGATATGGAAGCGATAATGGCAAATAGAATAAGTTCTAGCTGGTGGTGAGATTTGTATATTATTTGTGACGTAGGTAATCAACGGTCTAATTGGTTTGAGAGCATAGGTGGAGATTGGGTAATGGGAATCAAATAAGTTTTTGGGATGATAAGTGGGTTGGTGATATTTCGCTTAAAGAAAAGTTCGTTAGGTTGTACTCAATCTTACTAATCTTACTAAACAAAGAGGGTGTTGTTAGTGAGATGGGAGATTGGGAATAGTGGTAATCGCAGTGACTATAGGTGGCAGTTGTTATTGAGAAGGGCGATGTTCGTGTGGGAAAAGGAGTTAAAACAACAGCTGTTAGCTTTGTTGTCTACTGCACAGTGGAAGAGAAATGTTCTAGATGGGTGGATTTGGGATGAAGATGATCTGCACAGTTATTCAGTTCGATCTGGATATAAAATTCTGCAAGATTTTACCCTTTTTATAGACTTTGCGTGGTTTAGGGAATTATGGAGCCTCAAAGTGGCTAGTTCAACACAAGTGTGTGTGTGTGGAGGGCAATGCAAGAGAAGTTATCAACTAGAGGCAATCTGGTGAGAAGAGGGGTTAGTGTTCCTAGTAATTTGTGCCTGCTATGTAGGAAGGTAGAGGAAACAGCCCAACATGTTCTCATTAATTGTGAGGTTGAACAAAAAGTGTGGGATAGTTGTGATAGATGGATAGGTATTTCATCTGTTAGACATCATAAGGTTGTGAATCATTTTCAGAACTTCCAATTGTTTAGTGTTAATAAAAATATTAATACAATGTGGAATGGAATGTGGGTGGTCATAGTGTGGAGATTTGGAATCATAGGAATAGAATTGTGTTCAATAATGCGGTAGTGGATGATGTGGAAATATTTACATTGGCACAACTTAAAGCTTGGTCTTGGGTCAAGTTTAGAGGACCAAGGGTGTATTGTTCATTCTCGGACTGGTATTTCTGCCCTACTGTGTGTTTGCCAAATCTCAATTAAACTATAAGTTGTTGCTAGAAGGAGGTATTTGTGGTTTTCGTGTATGGATCATTAATGGTGGTCACATCTTATGGTGTGTCGTATTTAGATAGTTGGAGTCACTGGTATCGTAGGAGCAGGTGTTTGTTTGGTTATATTTGCAAGTTAATAGGTTTGTTTAGATCCAATACTTGGAGACAGTTGTGGGAAGATTGAAGTATGGAGATCAACTCTATTATTGCAAAGGAGTATATACAACGATGCTTAAAACAAGAAGAACCATGAAGGTCGGACTGCCCTTAGACATTGTTTAGCTGCAGATGCACTACCTCCTCAGAATAAGCAGATCTGAACACATTGACATAACTTTACATTAAGTTGTATTAAATTTAATAGATAATAAAAATGCATACATCTTTCATACTTTACATTTAAGTAATTTTTTAATTTGCTATTTGAATAAAACCATGTTATATATCATAATGAAATTTTAAATATTCTAATTAGATTGATATTTTAAAGCTCCATTAATCAGATATTATCAAATAAAAACTTCATAGAAAAGAAAAACAAAAAGGTAAAAAACAAAACATAAGAAATCAAACTCGAACTAAAATTCATGTAAGAGAAAAATAACTTTTAAGTCACCAACAAAACTAAACTTAAAAAGAAAAATAACTTAAGTCACTAACAAAACACTCCTTTCAAATGCTTTTAAGGATACTGCTACTCTCAGCATGTCTAAGACAACCTTTAACACTACCATCAACCTTAAACTAATTAACTTCAGTCATGATCCAATCAACCTGATAACTTTGAAACTGTAAGCTAAAAAACTGTTAGAAAATTATATTTCCTTAGTCTAATTATGGGCTATATATTTATATAATCATATTAGCTGTTGAGTTTGAAATTTTTCGTCATTAAGATGGTTTTAATGAATAATTTAAGATAGTTTTAATGACCTCCTTAAGTTCTCAGATTTTGGTTTAATGGGAATCATCTTTTGAGAGGTTATCAAAATAAAAGAGAGGTAAAGGGTTGGTCCCCAATATACCAAAATCACAAACTTAGTAGTCTCTTACCCATCAAAAGAGTCATTTTCAAGTCCTACAAGAGGAATAAGGAAGATTTTGGTTGAGGAAAATCATAACCATATCAAGTTTTCTATCTTCATCCATGGATTTAGGTATGTGACTCTTCTATTGGATTATGACTCTCAATAATTTCTATCAAGTGGTATCAAAGCCTCCTTCATGTTAAATTATTGGGAATAAAGTTTTATCATTGGATTGAATTATATTGTTGTTATATCGGTTTGGAATTAAAGAATAAATGCACATAATTCTGTTTGATGTTTGCGCCTTTCGTCTTATCTTATGTAATTCAGTTGTATAGTATCGTGGCCTTAGTTCCTGTATTTGCAATTTTGGTCATTCATATGAATTACTGGTATGATATACATAATAATTCCACTTGTTAATTGCCTTGAAAAACATATGTAATATGTTTCGACCTTGAATTTGATTCACAGATCCAGATCTTTATTTCCATTCTAATATTCGCTGCTCATATGTAATTTTTTTATATGATGCTTATTATTTATGCGAATAATAAACAACCCAAATGAAGTTTATTGTCTGGTCAAATAATAAATATTGAACCTTCAGTTTATATATTTATTTATTATGTGAGCACTAATCGATCCAAAGGAACATTATCATTTGGCTAATATGATGCTTATTATTTATGCAAATAATAAACGACCCAAAGAAAGTTTATTATTTGGCCAAATAATAAACATTAAACCTTCAGTTTATATATTTATTTATTTTTATCTAATTATTAGAGCATTAATCAGCTCAAAGGAAGATTATTGTTTGGTTAATTGACAAGAAATATATGCAGTGATAAATAGGTTGCAAATTCTCAAGTTTTCATGTGAACATTGAGTTGGTCCAAAGAAAGGCTTAATGTTTGACAGGATTTTTTGACAATATTTGATTACTACAATAAGAGTACCACTTACAATTAATTTTTCTATCCAAAGATTAAAAATTAATGTTGTTCTACGTATCTTAATATGGATTTTCCCATTATTCTTGCTAACAATTATTTGATGGATACAATTGTTGTTGCTTCAGCTGTCAATATTTCTACTCAAGTTAGCAGCATTCCTATTCTAAATGGAACAAACTTCAAAGTTTGGAAAGATACCGTAGAGATTGTCCTTGGTTGTATAGATTTAGACATAACTCTTCAGTGGGACAAACCCATTGCTATTGAAAGAAATGATAATAAGGCTAAAATAGATAAATGTGATCAATCATCATATTGATCCATCATGTTATTACCTCATATGGCTTTGAGGCAAATATTGTTGATGATTATGTATACTACAAGTTCAGTGGGAGTAAATATGTATTCTTAATCTTGTATGTCGACACAACTACGGCTAAAGGAGACAAGTTTAGTCTCAAACAGTGTCCCAAAATGATATTGAAAGGATAATAATGCATCATAAACCTTATGTATCAACAATAGAGAGCTTAATGTATGCTCAAGTCTGCACATGTCCTGATATAGCTTTTATAGTAGGAGTTCTAGGCAGATACTTGAGCAATTAAAGCATGGATCATTGGACACCAGCTAAGCGAGTGATGTGTTATTTGAAGAGAACAAGAGATTACATGCTCGCTTATATGAGATCAGAAAGTTTAGAGATCATTGGATTCTCTGACTCTGATTCTACAGGATGCCAAGATAGTAAGCGCTCTACATCAGGCTACATCTTTATGTTAGCTGGAGGAGTTGTCTCATGGAAGTCTGCTAAACAATCTCTTGTGGCTTTTTCGACAATGGTAACAACATTTGTTGCTTGCTATGAGGCATCTAATCATGGTATATGGTTACGAAACTTTGTCACCAGGCTTTGTGTGGTAGATGACATTGAAAAGCCATTGAAGATTTATTGTGACAATAATTCAGTAATGCTTTACTCCAACAACAACAAGAGCTCAATAAAGTCAAAATATTAAATTTTTGGTTGTTGAGGAGAGAGTTCAAGAAAAATAGATTCCTATAGAACGTATAGGAACAAAGTTTATGGTAGCAGACCCATTAACTGAAGGATTGATCCCTAAAATCTTTCATAAGCATATTGCTCATATGGGTATCATTGTTGATGATAACTTGATTTAGTGGGGTTATTTTGTATACTTTATGTCTTATGTTAGACATTATATTATTTAATTTTCTGTAGAATAAAAGATGATGATTTACATTATGTTGTTTGCAATGTTAATATTACAAATTTTGGGTAGATGTTAATGAAGATTTTAAAGTTGGACCAATTGGAAATAGACATGCATGAGATCAAATTTCATGTGATTTCCATGTTACTCATTCAAACCTGATCTATGTCATTGAGTATATCAGTATGGTAATCATCGTGGTTCAGTTGTGAATTTAATGTGATAAAAACTACAGTAATTCCATTATTGATATATGAGATGGACTAGATTGTTTAAGTAGTTAAGGACAAACATTCGGTATGTGCACTTATAGCTTATTTTGTGATATGATTATTTTAGGACAATATATATAGCCTAAGTGGGAGATTGTATTCCCTAGTCTAATTGTGAGCTATATATTTATTTATATAATCATATTAGTTGTTGATTTTCTTAATGTTTGAAATCGTTCGTAATTAAGATGATTTTAATGACCTCCTTAATCTCTCATATTAATTGGTTTAATGAGAATAATTTTTTAGGAGGTTATCAAAATAAAAGAGAGGTAAAGGGTTTGGTCCTCAATATACCAAAATCACAAACTCAAACTTTGTGGTCTCTTACCCCGTCAAAAGAGTGTCACTCTCAAGTCTTGCAAGAGAAATAAGGAAGATTTTAGTTAAAGAAGATTATAACCATATCGAGTTTTCTATCTTCATCCATGGATTTAGGTATGTGAGTCTTCTATTTGATTATGACTCTCAATAATTTAACATGATGACTAAATTCATTATTCAGAATATTTATTCCGTAATTTCTATCAAAAACTTCAAAATACAAATGTTAATCATATGATATTACCTATCATTTAAATAATCCAACGAACCAAATGAAGTGCACATTGAAAGCAAATTTAAAATCTGGTAGGATTTCCAGTTTTCCAAATGATTCAAATAATGAAACTGATAGTAGCCAATCAAATGTCACAAACAATTAAAATAGCTCTCTCAGTAATAAAAGAAGGAACATTGTGACGTTTTTTTTTTTATATATATTTCTATTTTTGAAATAATTTATGCATAATAAAAGCTTTCCATATGATACTCAATGTATATTAGACTATTGAACATATATGTTTACAATGGTATAGCTATAAAATCTTAAGAATACTTTTATCTTACATCAATAATTTAATTGATTCTGAAAATATTTAATTAAGTAAATTTAAGAAAATAAATCTTTTTATAGAAGTCGTGTGAATGGAAATTCTTATAAGATAAATTAGTTGGAGTATGAGAATTTATTTCTAACATTTAAGGATTAATAATGAACTGAATATAAAAATTGAAATCATCTACTAGATTTTATACGCATTTATCTAATAGTTGACTAATTTCGTGGAATATAGACCATTACAAGAAAACAATGAATACAAATATAAATTTTTGTCAGTTTCATGGGAATTATAAGATTAGGTCTTATGGTGGACTAATAATCTTAATTTGAATAAGTAACCAAGTTCATTAACATTTATTTAATAGACTGCTTAAAAATAAAGATGATTATCATCTAATGAAAGGAAGACAATGATTTACATTTGTATGCATAGGCTTTAATAAGGTTAAGAATGTAATAACATTCCTTAAGTTTAAACATATTTTCACAACTATCTTACATCAACTTTGCACTTAATAGGCATCAACCGAGTTTCTTTGTAAATTGGTTATACAATATGTTTCAATAATATTTTAAATCATATTGTGAGTGAGAAAAAATTGATCAAAGAATTATTATAGGTTATTGAACACAAAAAGAGAGTGAAAACTACTAGTCCATCTAAAACTAGTGAAATAAGCCGATATCTTAACAATGAAAGAGTGAGGAAAACACTACAAAAAAATCAGAATTCGTTGATAATATTTTACTGAGAAATCTTAGCATGGATAAATTTGACGGTCAATTTACCGATGGATAATTTGACAATCAATTCACCGATAGATAATTTGACAATCAATTCACCGATTGATAATTTGACGGTCAATATACCGATAAATACATTAACTATCAAATTATCCACTGATAAATCTATCAGTAAATTGACCGTCAAATTATCTGTTGATAAAATTCATTGATAATAATAATAATAATTTTAATAATAATAATGATAATGATTATAATAATAATATTATTATTATTAAGAATAATACTAACAACAATAATAATTTTAATAATATATATTTATTTAAATAAGAAATTAAAAAAATAAAATTTTAAAAGACTAACTTAATTACTTAAAATGAGATCATTTTAGAATTCAGCTAACGATAAGAATTTTTTTTTATATTCTCATATTCACATTACTTATCTTCATTAATCAATTCCAAGAAATTGAAATTTCTCTTAATAAAGACCACCGATAAGCACAAGAATATTTTTTAAATATTATTTATTATTATTATTATTATTATTATTATTATTACTAAATCTATTATTACTATTATTTATTATTATAAATACTTATTTTATTACTTCTATTATTATTATTATTATTATATATATTAATAAGAATAATATTAATAATAACATTAATTATATTAATAGCAATATTCTTATACTTATCAGTGGTCTATATTAAACAATATTGATATTAACAATAATAATAAAAATATTATTATTATTATTAAAAGTATAAATATTAATAATATTAAAAATAATTATAATATTATTATTAATGATATTAATAATATTATTAGTAATATTAATAATGTTAATAATGATAATAGTAATAATATTTTTCATAAAATTAGTTATTAATATTATCTAGAAAAAATTAATACTTTATTTCACAAAAAAATTTATTATTAACATTATTGATATTATTATTATTATAATTATTAAATCAGTAGATAAATTTTCTATGAATTTATATCTATACTTAATCACATATAAATTTAGATCTGTTGTAATTATTTACAAATTTTTATCATAGATAAAATCTATAAATATTTAACAATAGATTTTTTAAAAATAAAAGATTTATAAATAATGTCAAATTTACTTACGAATTATAATTTTATATAATTACTTATAAATTTTTTCATGATAAAATTCGTTAGTATTACTTACAATTTTTTTTGTACCAAACAAATTTATAAATAAAATTTGTAAATAATACTAAATTTACTATAGATAAAACCTCTATACAGTAATACAAAAATAAATTGATAATTTCTATAATAATACAAAGATAAATCGATAATTTCTTATAATAATAGCAAATATACTATCTGAATATATATAACTAGTAATACTCCAACCCGTATAAGAAAAATAATTACACACAATATTACTTATGCTAATATATTTAAGAGTGTAGTACCACGAACCATCCCAAAACTTCTAGCTTTTATAATCGTGAAATGTATTTCATTGTTGCTGTTCCAATCGATATTTGAGTCTTCACCTTACTAGTGTAAGTACACTTACAAATTCTACTTTTAATTTGATATTAGTAAGAGTTTTCTTAATTAATGTCAAGAAGTCTAATATTTTTTACAAATGTATCCTAGATTTTTTTATGAACATCAGTTATGATTACTTTTATTCGATGTGTGTAATGACCATTCTGTATACGGTACCAATTTTATTAATTTTCATGAGTTTATTATATTTTTTTAGTTAATTGGGAAAACATTTGACCAACATATACGAAGAATATTTTTGGCCAATATCAATTGGGAGAGTTTTAAACCAACATTGATTGAAAATGTAAAAAAATACCCCAAACAACAATATGGTAAAAATAATTTCTGTTAATTTTACCCTAAATCACTGTAATCAGTATCAATTGAAAACAATATCAACCACCGTCAATAAATAGTTTTGCCAATTATTAGTTGAAAAAATCTTAGTAAACGTTTAAAAAAAATATCATTACCCAAAATTGACTAAAATGATAATTAAAATCAGTATTTTTAAAACATGAATCTTTGTTTGATATTTAAATATTTTTGAATATTTGATAATAATTAAAATAGTTCATCCAAACTAGTAAATTAAAATTATTTTCTTTAAATAAAATATTTAAAAAACAAATAATTTAAGATAAAATCAATTTTAATTCCATATATTTATATGTCTATTTTTTTTTTTAAATTTCCTATCCAAATAGAAGTTAAATATAATAGCATACTTAGTTGAAAATGATCAAATCACTATTAGAAAATATCAATTTAGCTTCCAAATATAAGTGTTGGTGAAATTTGTGATGTATTAGAATTGGTTAAGTGAATCTAATACGATGCAAAAGTTTAATGAATTAAAGAACAACATCACTTAATTCAATTTGTATTTAGTTATCAAATCAATATTCAACCAATTTATACTCTAAAATAAGAAAAACAATTTGATATTACAAAATGTAAAATTAAAATTAAAGATGAGAAAAACAATCTCAGATAGTTAAACCATTAGTGCAAAATTTAATTTGACTTATTTGATCTTATTTCGTGGATTGATCTTCAAGATTTAGTTTTTCATGAATGAAGAACAAAAAAGGAATTTTAAAGAGGAAGGAAAGAGAAAAGAAAAATTTAAATCTAGAAAATGAGAGAAAAGATGATTAAGAGAGAATTTCTAAACTTTGAATTTTAGTAACTGATTTTTGTCTTTCTATTTATAGCATAATTAAACTATATATATGTTCTAAACCCTACAAGAAAAATGTCAATAACCGATGGAAAATTATGAATAAAATTTTGTCTATCAGTAAAATATAGTTACCGACATATTTTAGCGACGAAAAAAATTATGATAAATTTATTGACAAATTTATTTCGTCATTAATTACCAGCTGATTTACCTAAAAAAATTACCATCAATTTATGGAGGATTTACTACCAAATTATAGACTGGTTTATTTCATCAATAACACTTAACATATTAATAACAATAATAATAATAATATAAATAAAATAATGAAAAATAAAATAATAACAATAATAATATTAATAATATTAATAATAATAATATTTACAATAGTAATACTAATAATGTTAATAATAATCATAACAACAATAATAATAATTTTTTATCAAGTCATAATAATAATACTAATAATATTAATAATAATAGCAATTATAATAATAAAAGTTGTTTGAAAATAAACAATGATCATATTGGATCATAATACGAAGTCATTTGAAAATAAGTGACTATAATCACAATTCAAAGTTATTTAAAAATAAACAACCACCGTATTGGGATCATAGTACGAAGTCGTTTGAAATTAAGCAATCATCACCATGATCCCCAAGTTGTTTGAAAATAAGCAATCATCACATTGGATTATAGTACAAAGTCACTTGTGAATAAGCGATCATCATCGCAATGTTTGAAAATAAACAATCATAACATTGAATCATAGTACAAAGTCGTTTAAAGAAAAGGAGACCATCATCACAACCCAAAGTTATTTGAAAATAAACAATTATCATACCAGATCGTAATACAAAGTAGTTTGAAAATAAGTGACCATCACGATCTGAGATTGTTTGAAAAGAAACAACAATCACATCAGATCATAGCATAAAGTCGTTTGAAAATAAAGAATCATCTCATCCAAAGTTGTTTGAAAAAAAAACCACCATATCGGATCAAAGTAGTACAAAGTCCTTTTAAAATAACCAATCATCGTAGTGATCTAAAGTCGCTTGAAAATAAGTGACCATCATTCGATATCGTTTGAAAACAAACCACTATCATAACGGATCAAAGTAGTATGAAGACCTTTGAAAATAAACATTTATCAAAGTAATCCAATTTCGTTTAAAATTAAATTACCATCATTTATGGATTTCGAGTTTAGAAAATTTATGTACCTACTCATATTTAAGATATAGGAAGATATGCATGATAATATAAGATTCAATCATGTCAGATACAATCAAATCAGATATCACCATATAAATTAATTATTTATATAATAATAATTAATTAAATAACACAAATATTCAATAATCAATGATATCTCTTATTTCTTTTAAATATCTTTTAAATACATTAACTCAGATCCTAAAATATTTATAAATACAAATTAATCTTATAAGAAATACTTTATCAATTTTTATACATACTTGTAATTCTTTTGCTCTTGCTAATTTGAATATCAAAAACTCTTATGTAGATAAATATTATTATGGTCTTCAACAAACTCAGCAATATTCATAATTTTTTTTTTTTGGCTTAGCAACATTTTGGAATATTGTTTTGGAATACTACGCTTTGTATAATTTTGTAAAAAATATGGTTCCTTTTTAATAATTTTAAGAAGAAAATAGTTTTTAAGAAATAGAAAGTATACATTCAATTTTTTACGTATCATTATAAATTATCCAAGAAGTTATTAACTGAAGTTAATAACTTCGGGGATTATATATATATTATACGTTATGAATGATGGGTTGAAAGAGAAAGATCGGGGACCTTCGAAACCTTTATCAAATCTGTAATGTTGGGGGAAAGGCTATTGATGATAAGTGTTAGACATGTATGCTTTTTTTATCTCTTTATTTAATCATTAAAATGATGCCGAACTATATTTATTAACGGACCTTTAATGTTTTATTAAATACTTTACAGGTTGGATTATTTGAACTATGCAAAATGGATCATGGATTAAGAAACATTATCCAACATACAAGTTTATGATGAGAGCCTCAGATACACACTTCATTTTTCATTATTGATATTTTTTATTACCAAGTGTTACTTAATATCAAATTTTTCTCCTTTTAAATCTTAATTCACTGAAATAATTTCAATTAATAAAAATAGACTTAAATAAAAATATTCAATTATTATATATAAACTGATTTAAAAACTATTTTAGAAATTAAAAATAAAAATATATTTATTGTCAGTAAATATGATTTTGAACTAATAATTACATCAATCTCCAAAGTTAATAACCATAATATTGGAAAGTGACTTCATTACCATTTATTATATAAAACAATATAATTTAAACAATGCTATAAAAGCATAAATGGATAAATGTTTACTAATTATTTAAATATGCACAAAAAAGTTATATAACAGTAACAATAATACAGTAACATGGTAAAATTTGCTTGGTTCCTCACTTTCTGAAGGCAGATTGCACTTCGTGGCTACAAGTTAAGAACACTGATATCTATATTATCGTAGTTGTGGTTGCATGCGTTTGTCCCCTCTTTTTCTGATGCTGTGCTTGGCCGCGTGGTCTCTGCTTTAGCCATATACTTAATCGTAGTGCTATTATAAACTTCTTGCCATGGATTCACATGCATATATAAATATCTGTGCACCCACCAATATCTCAAGCTATCTAAACTAATCCATTACGTGCTCTTCTTCTTGTCACATAAATCTCCAAGTTTCTTCTGAGTTTCTTTGCTAGAATTCACTGTGTCTGTCACATAAGAGGTAGCATTTGCAAGCTACGAATCATCTTCAAACAAGTGCAGGTGAAATTTTGATCCTTGTATAACTTTTTTACTATTATAATCACTCTGAAGCATTCATGCTCATGGTTGAACTTTGAAACATTATATATATATATCCTGTGTTTAAGTGTGTCTGCAGAGCAGATTAGGGCCACAATGGTTGCTACTATGCGTACAGGCAACATTTTAAGCCAGAATTTTGCATATAAGCTTAGTCTTCTTTATAATAATAGAGAAAACATTGAGCATATAAATACATGCGTAAAGATACTTTTTTAAGATAAATTATAATGTAATTGATTTCTTTTAACTTTTCTTGAAAGATTGATTAAAACAAATATTATTTCTTTAAAATAACTGAAAAAAGACACAGACCAACTGTGTTTGGTTTAGCAAAATCTCACTTTTCATTGAACCTTATCCTTATCTTACATTGGATCCGCATTCCACGAGATGATGGAATGTTCATTCAAACACAGGTAGATGATGAATCTGATAAAAACTTTGCTGATTTTCTTGCCAATATATATATAGTTTATGGACACATATATACCAAATAATCTGGTTTTGTGAAGCTAGTGTAACATTTTGATCTGAAATGGATTATGAGCCGCCATTCCTGGAGACCTACAAGAGCCTTGTGCAAAAACACTTAGGGGATTCAAGGAATGACTACTTGTGCTCTGCAGTGGAGAGATGTGATATACCTTTGATCGACCTTGGACGGTTAAGTGTTGATCATGAGAGAGAGGAATGCATGAGAGAAATTGCAGAAGGTGCAAGAGAATGGGGTTTCTTTCAGGTTGTTAATCATGGTATTCCACAGGAGGTGCTGAAGCGCATGCAGATTGAGGAAAAGAAAGTGTTCTACCAACCTTTTGTGAGCAAGTCAACCCAACAAGCTATTTTCTCTACTTTATCTTCCAAAGCTTACAGGTGGGGGAATCCATTTGCCACCAATCTCAGACAACTGTCATGGTCAGAGGCCTTTCACTTTTATGTCACTGACATCTCAAGGATGGACCAATATGAACCTCTCAGGTACGCACGTATCTTCCATTTTTTTTCTCTTTCTGACTATCTGTTTAAGAATTTAACATGGATGATGGATGATACACTCTTCAAAATTTATGATCTATTCAACAACTGCTTTTATTAATTTTTATTTGATAGTCTAAGTTATTAAATAAGTTAATTTAATATTTTATTAACAGGAAGCCCGATGCATTGACACTATTATTTCTTTTCTATATTTATTTTATAATTATATATTGTTATTTTATTGGTATATAATATTTTATTAAGAAAATAATTGTTAAGCAGACATATTTAATAAATAATGGTGGGAAGGGATATTGGGAAAAATTGCAAACAAAATATGAAAAGACAATAACGGGATGTCACACTTTTTAGCTACTTTTTCTCTTTGTTCGTGTACACATATCATTCAATTATCAACTACTTTATTTACCATTTGATCCCTTTATACGTATTGAATTTACATCTTACGTTGCTTATTTTAGTGTACTGAGGAATAGATGTTTTTAACTAGAGTTTTTCACACTCCCATTTTATTTTATTACAATGAAAAAAATTATTAATTATGATAATATTCTATTTATTTTTATTTTTATTATGAACAGCAATCATGAAATGAATGTAGATAAAAAGGGTGGTATCAACAAATTATTTTTCTATAACTTATTACAGCTATAAGACAGCACTAGTACAATATAGTGGGTTCCTCTTGAACCTAAGTCATGACCATACATCTGGATTTTCTTCACGAGCTTTATAAATGCAGACAATTCATGTCACGTCAACTTTTTTTAGATTGACACTTTTACAACATCAAAATACCTAAAATAGAAGAAAAAAAAGTGTGTCTTCTACATAAGATTGTTTTCAATAGAAGTAAAAGTGTTGTAGAAAGGAGTAATGTGGGATAGTAATAGACTAATGATTCTCCGTTTAGTCTATTTGGTAGAAAAGAAATGGAAAATTTTTTCAAGCAAGATTCTGAATATCTAGAATCCTCTTAAAATCAATATATCTTGAATTTAATTCTATAAAAAAGATATTCATGGCATGCATGGTGTTCATCTGGTAAGCAAACATTTATTAATAAACACCGAATGACATGCATAGTTTCATGTGCCTTCATTGTGTTACTATATCTTCATTGTGTTACTATATGCTTTGTGTTTTGACTTAACTGAAATATGAGCACTTTTGTTTTCTTAATTTAGATCAAGCCTCGAAGGTTTTGCAACACGAATGTTCTCCCTTGCACAAAGCTTGTCTGAAATACTAGCCTGCAAATTGAATGCGAAATCCAACTATTTTCGAGAGCATTGCTCGCCAAAGAGTTCTTTCATTCGACTGAACAGATATCCTCCATGCCCTATATCAAAGATGCATGGCTTGATGCCTCACTCGGACACTAGTTTTCTTACCATCGTACACCAGGACCATGTTGGGGGATTGCAATTGATGAAAGATGGAGAATGGGTTGGTGTTAAGCCTAATCCACATGCTCTGGTCGTTAATATTGGTGACTTGTTTCAGGTGAAATCTCATCAACCTTTTCTAGAAAAAGTTATACAGTATGTGTAATACCCATTTGTCTATTCTCTTAGTGCAGAATAAAATAGAAAAGAATATATTCAGTAATAGTGTTAAAATCTATCATTCTTTACTATTTTTTTCATTTAATAATAAAAAATTAAGTAAAAAATGCCATGAGAATCTACAGTTATTTTTTCTCAGAATTATATGGTCCATCTGGACAAAAATTTGTTTGGCAGCATCTCCAAAAAGAAAATAATTAGTTGGAGGATGTATATTAATATATAATGCCCAATATGGATGTTTCCATTTTCAATGAGCTCCATATGCTGAAAGTTAAAACCGACCAACTTTTCATCAAATCTCAATGGACCAGAAGGCTGGAAAATTATTAGAATGAATACGTCAGATAATTTACAATGACATAATTGACGTTGAAGATAAAGTTAAGCATGATTTCCAACATGCATTAATTTGCCCTACTTTTTATGACTCCAATCAAAAAGCACATCAACAGTGTCTATAAAAGGTCTTGTTATAAAAGCATGGTTGACTAAAGCTAGGTTTTGGAAGAGCTTCTAAACTTTAATTTTGTGCGTCCTATTATGTGCAGGCATGGAGCAATGGTGTTTATAAAAGCATAAAACACCGAGTTGTTGCTGCAGAGAAAGCTGAGAGGTTTTCTATGGCATTTTTCTATTGTCCGTCGGAAGAAGCAGTTATAAAAAGCCACATGAAGCCACTTATGTACAGAAAATTCACTTTTAAGGAGTATAAACAACAGACTGAGAAAGATATCAAGCAAACTGGGGCTAAAGTGGGGCTCTCGAGATTTCTACTGTAGGAGTATTTATATACGTACTTCCTTGTATGTACTTTATGTTACTTTCTTCCTTTGTTTCATCAATTGTCGATGAATATTTCCTTAAATAAAAATGGTAGTTTCAGCTAATAAATTAATAATTAATAATATGAAGTGTGCAACTTTCGGACTCAATTTTCCAGTAATTTAATTATTCAATTACATGCTATTATACGGTAAGTTTTCAAAATTTGGTGAGATGTATGGATTCCTTTAGAAAGATATGTATGATTATATATAATGTAGTTAACAATTAAATGAGAATTAAAATTTTAAACTTTTCACATTACGTTATTGAATTAATCATTATTTGCAACTTTTTAAATAAACTTCTTTTCAAAGAAAATTCTATTAATTATTTAATATGATGGAGTTGCAAAATCTGATTTATTTGTTATTCTCTATTTTAATTTATTAAATGCTAAGGTGGAAACTTTTAGAAGATGTTGATTCCTTTTTTTATCTTCTTTAATCTTCTCAAATCAGTTACTAGTGACTATGATCAAACATGACCAAACATCTTTCGAAATATGTTCATTTTATACACCTTTGTCAATCAATACTGGTTCAGAGATTCCAAAACATAAGAGGTTACTCATGCTTTATCGAAGGGACACCATAGTTAAACTTTTGGCGACTGAACCCATACGTGTTCATGAGGACCATTTTCGCAAATTAAGTTCTTAACTTCTTCAATTACACTCATAATAAGGATTAATCACGCTTTGATTGACCAAAATATGTTCATTTGATACACCTTTGTGCATTAATACTGGTTATTGAGCCTCCCAAATATCAGAGGTTACTCATGCTTTAACGAGATGACACCTTGGTCGAACTTTTGGCGACTGAACACATAGGTGTTCATGAAGACCATTTTCGCATATTAAGCTCTTAACATCTTCATTTACACCCATAATAAGGAATAGTAACGCTTTGAATAACCAAAATATGTTCATTTGATACACCTCTATGCATTAATATTGGTTTTAACCTTACAAAACATCAGAGGTTACATGTGCTTTAACAAGGGGACACCTTTATTAAACTTTTGGTGACTGAGTCAGATGTGTTCATGTGTTATTAGATTGTACATCATTCACAGTAACTCATTTTTCAACCATGAATGTTGAAACTTTCAAACACTTAAACAAAACAACAAATTCATGTTAGCAAACAATCTACGAAAAACCAACCAACCCACGCACCCACCACACATTCAAAAGGAAAACACTTTCAAAATCAACACACATACCATCCTTATCGGTACCATATACTAAAGTAACAAAAATATTCAAACATGAAAACCCTAAACAAAAAATTAAACCATGAAACCACAAAAAAAGTCTTCATGTTTCATCAAAAATCCCATAAAAGACAAACCTTTACTCCACAACTATAAACCCCAAACGGAAATCATACGTCAACAAAAAAACAAAACCTTTAAACGACCAAAAAACCTTCTTTTTCACCAAAAACCCCATAAACGACGAACCTTTACTTCACAACCATAAACCCCAAATAAAAATCATATGTCAATAAAAAACAAAACCTTTAAACAACCAAAAAAAACCTTCTTTTCCATCAAAAATCCCATAAAAGACGAAGCATTACTCCAACCACCACACCTTCATACTGAACACCGTGGCTAAAGTGGAACCGTCAAACCACTGTGAGAATGACAACGAATGAAGCAAACCAAAAGGACAACAAAGATCCACAACGGAGAAGAAGAACGATCGCAATGCGCGAGAGAACGGAGAGAATGGCCACACCTCTTCTCTTCTCTGACAGCGATTTCATTTGAGCATTTGGCGACATCGCTTCATATACTTAAACCAAACCCATTTGCACATCAAAGGACCAATTTGCCCTTACGCACTACATTACCATCACTTGACAAAAATAACCCACGTAAGACGATTTGACAAAATTACCCCGATGTCAAATGAGGGTTAAAACAAAACAATGTCAAAATAACATTATTCTATATATTTTAACCTTTTTTTTTTTTATGAAACCCTTGTTGTGAAGAAAATTTGTTTCTTTGTTGACTTTAGCATAAATTTGGAAAGAAGTTAAGTGATTCTATGTAAGAGTGAGGTTCAATGAAGTCTAACCCTAATAATAAAATACCATACAATTTTTAATCTATTTCACATTCTAAGTGTTTGATAAAATTTTAAATAGAATTTTATTTGTTTGTGCACAATTTTTATTTCTTCAACATCTAAACAATTAATGAAAATACTTTTTGTCTAAATTAGTTATGAATTGTGATTATTGTCATGTATTGCATAAAACTTTGGGACAAAGATAATTACTTACGACATGCTATTGTAGGACTTGTACATTTGCAATTGAACAAATAATGCTAACAAGGTTTTAGTATCGTTGTCCGAGACTTGTCTTCCAATACAAGACAATTGTTCATCTATAACTCTTTTAGACTCTATTATTATCATACTTTTCATTCTTTTACACATATGATTTTTTAAACTAACTTGTTGTTCTAGTATCTTTTGTGTTCTTGTGTATACAAAGTACCATCCGAATAAGGAGTCAAATAAGGAGGATCGTTTCTTCGAAACCTTTATTAGACGACCCAAAAATAAAAAGATTGCACAAAGAAACAATTTTGGTACAAATAGCCAAAGATTACTAGCTTTGCAAATTGTCCTTCAACCTTCTTCTTTTACCACTATTGCGACTCAGAATCTTAAAATATCCTTAGAGGAAGAAATGCGCTCAAAGAAAACCCAAACCGCAAGAAACCTACTATGAATGAAAAGATTATTGAAATGAAGTGATAGAGGAACATCTTCAAAAATGCATATGAGAATAAAGAGGTCACAAAGTTAGAAGTTTGATTAAGAACTTATCTGTAAAAATGGTAACACCACTTTTATGAGCACGACAGAGATATTTATATTCATAAAGTTTTGTTTTCAATTTATAATTATTTGCCTTTGTGAGCTTAGTTCTTTATAATTATAATATTTGTTGGTGCAACGTAAACATGTATTTATTAAATTTATGTCTTTATTTTCCTTTTCAGTTTTTTAAATGGGAATGAGACAACTCAATTATCCCTTTATTTATAAATTTGTTATTACTTATAAAAAATATGTTTACTTGACATCTTTCTCATTCACATCAATCTCTCGTCCATTGAAACCACCACTCCCACTTATTTTTATTCTAATTATCTAGTTGGTTAAGAAACCCATGTTTCCATACAACATAAGAAATCTTTTTTATGAAAGGAGCTTCTCCGTTCCACTTATCCTCTCAAAACGTTATTCTTTTTCCTTTTCTCACTCTCCAAACATCAAACCAATTATCTCAAACATTCTCCCTACACACCTATTCTCAAAGCTCTCCATCACCGTGACTTCCTGTTATTAAATCTATATATTAAAGTTCTTCTTCTCCATATTCGAATTCTATTATTTTCTTTCGGTCCCTTATCTGCATTCCAAGTCTCTATTTTAAGAAGAATATTGAAAAGTTGTAAATCTTTAACACCGAGTTAACCCTGTTTCTTTTTTTCATATATCCCATTTAATTCATATATTCTTTATACGTTCACCCTCCTAGTCCCACAAAAAGTTTCGTTATATCTTCTTAATTTCATTTTCCACACTAGCTAGTAATGTAAAGAGAGACAAGGAATAAAAATGGCACAACTTTCACCCCACCAACCCTAAAGTTTTTTTTTCCTAATTTCATTTTCCACACCATCTAGTAATATAAACACAGATAAGTAAAAAAAAATTGGCACTACTGTAATTATAAATTTTAAGAGGCATAATCTACCCGCAAATGATAGATAGTCTTTTCTTGATTTTGTTCAAGATAGGCTTCCAAAAGTTATGTTTCCTTGGATCCCCCACAAGCATGCTTATATGTAAGTGAAAGGTATGTGCTTATAATTCTACAGTTAAGGATTGACAAGAATCTTTCTAGAATGTGCTTCTCTATACATAGGCCTTCAATCTCATTGATATAAAAATTAACCTCGTGAAACAAGTTTTAAATACCCAGGTATTCCTCTAATTATTATTGTATTCTGAATTTTTGCATCACACAAGGACAGTGTGTCATTTGCATAGTATATTAATTATTACTTCCTTATCTCCCACCTTTATCCTTCCAAGATATTTTTTCTTACCGTGTATCTCACAATCACAAACCTTTAACGACTATTAAGATATAAATGGTGACAAGGAATCACCTTGTCTTAGGCCTTTAGAGGGTTTGAATTCCTTGCTTAGGTTGGCATTAACCAAGACAATAATTATTACCGACTCCGACTCCAAGCAATCATTATCCAGGTCTTCCACTTTTTACCAAATCCTAATATTTCCGTCATATAACACAAAAATATCATTTAATCAAATAAAATGCCTTTTGCTAATATGCTTTTACTGTGATGCAACTCCTTTTTTTTTTTTTATTTCACCTCTTCCTCTATTTCGTTTGACCCTAATACATTAGACCTCTACACTCTGTGAATGTTAATCAACAATCTACTGTAAAACTTGTTTAAGTCAATTTGACAGTAATTTTGAAATGATCATATCCATGTATCCTACCAAGGATATAATATTAAAAAAACTGAAATTTTCCACGAGCAAAATTTGTCAAAAAATTTGAATTAGCGATGAATAAATCCGTCAATATATATAATAAATATTATTTTTATTATTAAAACTAAAATTATTATTTTAATTAAAAATTACATTTTTATACTTCATTTAGTATTTTTTTTTCAACACAAGACTCAGTTAATATTTAATTCCTAATTTTTTGCTAGTTGTTTATGTTTACAGTGGTATAATTGTTTTTTATTTTTTTCTTGTCCTTTTTAAACCACTTTCAGAGTGGTTATTAAGTAGGAGTTTGTTATGTTGTTTATACACAAAAATAAAAGTTTTATTGAATTTTTCACAAAAAACTAATTCTTCTTCATTTCAAATTAATTTAACTACTCTCTTTTAAACAATGGTATCAAAGTCATAATTGATCTTATGCAATCTTCCTTTTTAAACCATATCATTCATGACATCTACCAACTTTTCTTTAAATCCTCCTTTCATCTTTGGTAAAAATTATCACATTTGGTCAATAAAGATATAAGGTTTTTTGAAAGCTATATGTGGGAATTATGGTTAATGACATACCGATAATCCTATTACTAACCAATCCTACCATAGCTCAGATCAAATCCCACAATAAAAAAAAGACAAAACAACCCAAGACCAAGTCACTGATACAAAACTCTGCGGTAAATTGTGTGTTCTACACAATCATGGCCTGTAAAACAGTTAAGTAGGTTTGGTACAAATTGAAAGAAGAGTGTGAAGGAAGTTATAGAGCACGTCAAATGGAGGTGTTGAATAGAGAATTTAAATCATATGCACGAGGATGAAACAATTGGTAAGTATGTCGATCAGATCTCCTCAATTGTTAATAACATTAGACTATTTGGTGATGATTTTCCAGATAAAATGGTTGTGGAGAAATTTCTTATTACTCTTCTTGAGAGGTTTTAATAAAAATCTCCTCTTTTCAAGAATCCAAAGATTTAAACACTATCTCATCGAGAGAGTTGATGAGTGCTCTCCAAGCACAAGAACAAGAAAGATCTATGAGGCAGGAAAATGTCATTGAAGGAGTATTTTATGTGTTAGATATTCAAGTGTGAGTCTAAGTCCCACATTGGGTAGGAATGAGAAAGTTGAACAACATATAAGAAAGAAGACCCGCAAACCTAATGTCTTAAGGTTTTGGGTTGAAGGTGGTGTCATTCTCTTATATGTTTGGCTCATTTCTCATTGTTAGAGATCTCCCAGGTGTTTCCCCCTAGTATTCTCCCAACAATTGGTATCAGAGCCGTTGGTGTGCGGCCTGGGCGAGTACAATTTGACCCTGTATCGAAAGTCTTCCTGATGGTGATTTCAGGCAAGCGTTTGAGAATGCTTCCGCTTGAGGGGTACTGTATCAATGTGGTGGAGGAGGGACTCACACTTGAGGGGGAGATTGTTAGATATTCAAATGTTAGTCAAAGTCTCACATTGGGTAGGAATGAGAAAGTTGAGCAACATATAAGAAAGAAGACACGCAAACCTAATCCTTAAGGTTTTGGGTTGGAAGTGGTGTCGTTCCCTTATATGGGTTGGCTCTTGTCCCATTCTTGTTTCAGATCTCCCTAGTGTTTCTCCCTCTGATTCTCCCAGCATTATGTGAAAGGGCAAAATTTTGATAAAAGAAAACAACAATTTAGCTAGAAGACCAAGCTAAGAATGATGGTGATAAGAAGTCATTCCCACTTTGCAGGCACTGTAAAAGGATAACACACATGGGGAAGAAGTATTGTTGGTTGAGGCTTGACGCTGTGTGGCGATTGCAAACAACTGGACTTATATCCAAAGTTTGTAAATTTAAAAACAAAGCCTCTAAGCAAGGATAATAGGCTAAGCTGCTATGCACAAGAGGAGCAACTTTTTGCAGTCTCTTGCTTCTCGATAAATGACTCTTCTAGTACTTGGCTAATTGATAGTGGTGGCGCACACACCACTTGTAAAGATGTTATCATGTTCAAAAGCCTGAATGTTACACACAACTCAAGGATAAAAGTACGAAATGGTGATTTTTTGGACATCAAATGCAAAAAGTTTAGACGTTGTATCAACAACCTTAGGTACCAAAGTTATTCCTTATGTTTTATATATTCCTAATATCAGCCCAAATTTGTTAAGTGTTGTATAGATGCTTGAGAATGGTTACTCACTGCTGTTCAAAGATTGCAAGTGCACCATGTTTTATTCTTATGGTACAAAATTTGTGTCAAAATGAACAACAAAATTTTCATAGCTGATTGGGAGAAAGTCACTGAGCAAGCTTATTCAAGTGCTCCACAAATAGTTACAAATTTGTGACACAAAAGACTTGACCACTTCAATCAAAGAAGCATTGTAGAGATGAATGAGAAGGATTTGGTGGAAGATTTACCTAAAATTTCTCATGAATCTAAAATTTGCTAGACCTTTCAACAACAAAAGCAAACAATAGTACCATTTCAAAGAGTCAAGCATGGAGAGCTAACCAAAAGCTTCAGCTTATTCACACCGACATATGCGGCCGTACGAAAACAAAATCTTTGAATGGTTTGAAGCTTGGCAAGGATGAGTTGTCTGGGAAGGTGGATGAGAGCATGTACAGAACCTTGGTTGGCAACCTTCTATACCTCACTGCAAGCAAACCTGACATTCTATTTGTTGTAAGTTTACTATCTAGATTTATACGTTTTCCTAGGGGACCAACATATTGGGGTGGCGGGGTAGATTGGGGCGATTAGGGTGACAGGAGAAACTCGAACCCAATTTCCCTTAATAACTTTAGAATATCCATAACCATTAGACTAGACAAGTTTTTCCATCATAATATTATTATTATTATTATTATTATTATTATTATTATTATTATTATTATCTTATTATTATTATTATTAATGGATTTAATCTGTGGATAAATTGATATGTAATTTATCGACGGATTAATCTATTAATAAACGGACAGCAAACTTACTAATAGATAATTTGATAGTTAATTTTTCTGTCAATAAATAACTTCCAAATTTTTCGTCATTAAAATTTGTCAATAATAATATTGTTATCGACAAATTTTTATTCTTTAGTAATTTTTTTGTTGATAGTTATCATTTTTCTTATAATGTAGATATACATATATGTAGTCTAAATAATCGTTGTGGGTGAACTATTCCTAAATAATCTTTAGGGGTTAACTACTTTATGTAATAGTTGTTAAGAATGATATCTCGTAATCCTTAGGTATTTTCAGCATTGTGAAAAAGAATGCAACTTGATTTACCTCCCTTTTAATACATCCTATTGATTCTTAATGAAATTAAAATTAAAGTTATCTTAAATTGATATTTTTATTGTTTTACACTGCAATTTTATTTTAATTTCAATAAATTATGATGATAGAATTATGTTTTCCTGATCCGTGTGATGAAAGGGACATTATATTTCCTATATTAATATTAAGTGTTACTCGTCCAATATATTTTTATAAAATTTTCTTATCTTATTCTTAAGAGTATTTAAATCTCGTACTACTAATTTTAAATTTTCAAGCCGTAGATCTCATTTCTAATTCTTCTTTAATTGATTATAGAATGGTAACACTATATTTATTAAGAGGTATGTATAACTTTCTAATCTCTCACCTAATATATTTTCGACATATTACAATTAATTGTACGAAACCCAAAATGTGATAGACTTCCAATAGTCCCTATAAAAACATCATCAAAAAGCGCATCATAGACAAATCAGCACAAAAAAAGTTAAATTGTCTCCACGTAAAAGTAAGGGCGAAACACATGTTAAAGCACTTCTCCAGACTGTATGCAAATACAAAATGCAAATCTCTATAGGAATTAGGAAGATGATTTAACAATAATTAAGAGTATTTTGAATGGAAAAACTACAATTTAAAATGTATATACAAGAATTAATGAGAAACAAACCAAATAGGGGTACGAAGTATTTATGAGTGTGGAGGGATAAAGAGTTCGATACATAATAAAGTCCGCATATAAAAAAATATATACAATAACCAAAGAGCGGAGAACTTTAAATTCTATTATGGGATTTGGAAGGTAAAGGCTATACCCTCTTCACAACATTTTGTTTTAAGCTTAATTCTTAACAAAGTGACAATAAAAGAAAACCAAGAATATATGAGAATTAATGTAGAAAATCTGATAGTGTGTCATGTGTGGGGAGCAGCAAGAAACTATTAGTCACCTTTCTTTTACTTGTGAATTTGCTGCGAATCATATATGAAATATGTATATTCCATATATGATTCATATTGAAGTCTTTGTACTCGTTACCACCATAAGTTTCCATGATGTTAGCTTTTAACTTGTTCATAATAGGACTTCGAAGTTATCCTTTAAACTCATCTCCACCTGTGAAGCTTCAATACTGATACAAAGTGAATGACAAAAGACTTATGAGGATGAGCATATACTCCATTACCCACTCACCAAAAGTCAATACCTTTGTAAAATATATTGATGATCAATCCAAGAACGATATAATATGAACCCATGATTTGACGAGAGAGAAATTCATATTATAAGTTGGAACTCCCTCATTCCTCCGTATCATTAGATTCACTGTCAACCAAACACAACAACATTTTGTATAACATGCATGTCGCTAGGTGATTGTATACCTTCAATCACCTATATCTGCATTGAGCTTAGATATAAAGTTTAATGTCCCAACCAATGTAGCAATTCATCAACATCGAACGTTCCAGTTTCATTTAAGGGTCTGATAACGATACTATAGAGACTAGTAATAAAACTCAAACAGAATATTATGTGTCAAACTTGCAAAATGGTGATGACAGTGACATCTTACATCAATGTTACATTTACACTGACTACACTGTCGCCATCCTGTTTAACATATAGCTTTTTAAATTTATTTTTTGAGTTTGACTACTATTTTAGATGACATTATCGTCATCACCCTTATTGAATAAAGGTCGGATGTTGGTGAAATGTTTTGCATTAGTTGAGATAATATGTTTTGTATCTGAAAACATCAATGCAGATATTAGTGATTGGAGGTCAATACGTGATTAGCATGAAAGCATTTATAACATATATTGTGTTATTGTGTTTAGTAGACAGCAAAACTGATGAAAGGAAAGAACTAAAGAGTTAAATCCAACTTGCTATATGAATTCCATGGCACTCTCTCGTTGTATCATGTGGTTCATGTTGGACTAGTCACCACCATAGGCTTGAAAGGTATTGACTTATAGTTTACGGATAATTGAATGTATGTCCATCCCTATAAGCCTTTTTCTTGTTGGTGTTACAATTATATTGATCTCATTGTTTTTATCTTGGACAAGTGGAGCTGCTATAATTGAACATCTGCATAGACAATATACAGTCGAACACAGTATGAGAAAGCAAAATAGATTGTTAGCAGTTTCTTATGATTTTTTTTTTTCTCTTAAACCAATATCAAGTCTTTATTTTTCTGAATTGTGAAAAACTATAAAAATATATAGGTCGAAGTAAATAAAATCATTTCTAACGACAGAAAAATCTCAATGCCGAAAGAAGACTCACTTGTATCCAAATTGAGGCACATCTTCAACCAGCAACCCTTTCCGCATCTTTGAAGACCTACTACACACATGATGTGTTACATAAAATGAAAATCTTAGACAAATAGATTTGAGAGAATAAACTAGATGGTACACAAAAGTTGGATAACCCTCTTAGGCAGACACTCAAGAACGCTATTTTTCATGCCAATTGTTTTCAACATAGGCCACGAGCTTTGAGTTCTTCTTCATCCCTAGAAACTGTCATTTTGAACACTTTAGCTGCTGATTTCTTCTTTTTTTCATTTAGATTTCGTATGATATTAATTTAAAGCAGATGATAACCGGGAAGAACATGTTCGATGACATCTTAATTCTGAATTCGGTTGACTGATCATGTCTAGCTAGAAAATCATTATTTGAATCTGATTTGATGCAAAATGAAAATCAGATTATGCAGATTTTTGCGAATGAAAACCAGATTAAAACTTTTGAACTTACCACCGAGTAGAATCAAAAACAGCAAACTCACATTGGTTGATCCTTATGGAGTGGTAACAGCACTGTTTCATGCATGTATTTCTCAAACTCTCTGCATAATATGTGCTTATCTCTTCATGATAATATCATTTGTTGTGAACATTGGTTTTGAAATGAATACCTTACAAGTATAATTTTTATTTAAATTTAGCCCTATTAGATAAGTTTTAAAAAAAATATTACAGTAGGATAAATAGTTCATATTTCAACGGAATGCTTTTGGAAACACATTTTATACATTTAATATTGTTGTTCTATAAAAGTTATACTTTAAATATAAATTTTTTTTCTTTTTTATATATAATGATGTAGTACTTATACTTAAAACTTTTTTAAATTTTTCACTTAATTTTTTAATTGTATAAAAATATTTTATAATTTAATCAACAAATTAAATTGAAATAATAAAATATGATCATATTCTTTAAAATATTCATATATTCTTAATAAATAAAAAACAAATATATAATTTTAACAATCAAATTATTTTAAAAACTGCAACATGAAAAAATGTTTATATGAAATTTAAAAAATGTAATAAACTTTAAAATTAAAAAAAATTACTTTAAATTATTAATCAAATTATTAAAACATATCTAAAATAAAAAATATGTCTATATAGACATTTTAAAATTTTGTTAATCAAATTATTAAAAAAATATTTCAAAATAAAAAATATATATTTATTTAAAAATTTAGAGAAACATAAAAATGGAGAAAAATCATTTAAGTACGACTTACATAAAAAATATTAATAAAAAGTAATAAAATTTATAAATTCAAAATTCAAAAATAGTAATAAACTTTAAAAAAAAATTAAAATAAAGAAGTTTCTAATTATAATTTATTAATTAAATTATTAAAAATATCTCAAGATAAAAAAAAATATGTTTACATATAAAATTTAAAAAATCTTAATCAAATTATTAAAATCATTTCAAAAATAAAAATATATTTATTTATAAATTTTAAAAAATATTAAAAATAGAAAAAATAGAAAAATAAGTCCTACTAAGTATAATTTTTATAAAATAAAAAGTAAAAAAAATTGACGCATTTAATGTAAGACTTCTTTAAAAATAAAACAATACAAAAATTTGAAAAAAAAATAAAAATAAAAGTAACATAAAAGTTGTATATTGACTACGAAGTTTAAAAAATTGTATATGGAGATTCATTCTATTTTAAAATATCTGCCTGCGCCAGACACAAACCAAGCCATAGGAAAAATAGATTAGTACAGTACAAACACTGAAAATAGAAATGATTATGTCATTCATATTTAGCCAGCCACCTTAACAATAACAACAATAATAATATATAGAAGTGATCCAATACATGCATGATATCTTTCATTACCCATACACCAAAAGTTAATACTTTTGAAGAATATAATGATGATCAATCCAATAACTATATAATATGAACCCATGATTCAACCAGAGACATATTCATGTTGTAAGTTGAAACTCTTTCATTTCTCCGTATCATTAGATTCACTGTCAACCAAACACAACAACATTTTGTATAACATGCTTTCGTTCTTGTGCTAGTTACATGTTATAACCTTCAATCACCGATATCTTCATATTGAGCTTAGATATAAAGCTTAATGACCCCATCAATGTAGCAATTCATCCACATCCAACGTTCAGTATGTTATGTGTTAAACTTGGAAAATAGTGATAAAAGTGACATTAGATTCACATTCACTACAATGTCACCATCCTGTAAGTTTAACATATAGTCATTTATTTATTTGAGTTTGACTACTATTTTATATGATATTATCATCATCACCCTTATTGAATAAACGTTGGATGTTGGTGAAGTGTTCTACATCAGTTGAGATAATAAGTTTTATATCTGAAGACATCAATGTGAATATCAGGATTGGAGGTCAATATATGTGATTAGCATGAAAACATTTATAACATATTGTGTTATTGTGTTTAGTAGATAGCAAAACTAACGAAACGGAAGAATCAAAGAGTTAAATTTAACTTGCTATATGAATTTCATGCTTCAACTTGTAATGAAGCACTCTCTCATTGTATCATGTGGTTCATGTTGGACTAGTCACCACCATAGGTTTGAAAGGTATTGACTTATAGTTTACAGATAATTGAATGTATTTCCATTCCTATAAACCTTTTCTTGTTAGTGTTACAATTACTGATCTCATTGTGTTTTTCTTGGACAAGTGGAGCTGCTATGATTACACAGAGTATGGGAAAGCAGAGTAGATTGTTAGCAGTTTCTTATGATTTTTTTTTCTCAAATCACTTGTCAAGTCTTTATTTTTTCTTATAAAAATATATAAGTAGAAGTTAAAAAATAAAAGTCATTTCTAAAAGGTGCACAAGTGACAGTTGAAAAAAATTACATGAAATAACCTAGTTTCATATATACTATAACAATATAAAAATCTCAATGCTAAAAGAAAACTCACTGCTTTCCAAGAAGAGCATAGTTGAATTGAGGCACATCTTCAGCAACCCTTTCAGCATCTTTGAAGACCTACTACATACATGATGTGTTACATAAATGAAAATCTCTGAAAGCTATAAATGAAAATCTCTGAAAGCTAAGTAGACAAATAAATTTGAGAAAATAGAATAGATGGTACACAAAAAGTTGGATAAACCTCTTTGACAGACATTCAGGAGCGCCATCTTCCATATCTTCTTCATCCCTTAACTTGTTGTACCATACTTGAAGCATCAATTATAAAAGGCAGATTAAGTGGTCTTAAATTACCGTGACCAAAGATTCTTGATTGTTGGCATATGGTAGGGCAAACCTTGATTGAACTAGCACCTGACAGTGTAAAATAAACTGTAGAAACTGTCATTTTCTGCACTTTAACCGCTGATTTCTTTTCTTTTCTCTTTCATTTAGGTGTCTTAAGATATTAAACTTAAAAGCAGATGACAAGACTACTGGGTAGAACATGTTTAATGACATCATTGTTCTGAATTCTGGTAGACTGATCATGTCTAGCTAGAAATGAAAGCATTATTTGAGGGATCCTCGTTAGATGCAAAATGAAACTCAGATAATGCAGATTTTTGCAAATGAAAACTTTAGATCAAAATTTTTGAGCTTACCACCGAGCTGAATCAAAAACAGCAGGAAAACTCACATTGGTTGATCCTTTTGGAGTGATATAGTTTGACAGCACTATTTCATGCATCTATTTCTCAAACTCTCCTGTCTGCATATTCTGTGCTTTGGTCTCTTTATATAATGTCATGTGTTGTGTTTAAAAAAAGAAAAAGTTGGTTTTGAATTGAAGTTTTTCTTACCGTGCAAGTTGAATTTTTATTTAAATTTATTGGAATACGTAAATTTTAAAAATATTATACACTTAGATACTCAGTGGACGACTTCTATGGAATGCTTTGGAAACGCAATCTAAATATTTAATTATTGTTTTATAAAAGTTATACTTTAAATATAACATTTTTCTCTTTTTATATATAATGAAGTAGTACTTACACTTCACTTTTTTTAATTTTTCACTTTTAAAATTTGTTTTTCTGTTAATTTTAGATAAATATTTATAATTTAACCAATACATTAAATTTAAATATTAAAATATTATCATACTTTTTAAAATATTCATATACTTTTTAATAAATAAAAAACACATATATCATTTTAACAATAAAATTATCTAAAAGATTGCAAAATAAAAAAAAAAGATGTTTATTCAAAAATTAAAAAGTGTAATAAACTTTAAAATTAAAGAAAAACTAAATAAAAGTTTTTTTTTCAATTTATTAATCAAATTATTAAAAGATATCTAAAAATAAATAGAATATGTCTATATAAACATTTTAAAATAAAAAATATTTTTGTTTAAAAATTTAGAAAAACATAAAAAAGAGAAGAAAATATTTAAGTACGACTTCTATAAAAAAAAATTACAAAATAGTAATAAACCTTATAATTAAATATTCAAAAAGTAGTAATAAACTTTGAAAAATATTAAATTTAAAAGTTTCTAATTTTAATTTATTAACTAAATTATTAAAAAAATATCTCAAGATGAAAAAATAAGTTTACATACGAAATTTAAAAATTCGTTAATCAAATTATTAAAAACCATTTCAAAATAAAAATAAATTTATTTATAAGTTTAAACAAAGTATAAAAATAAATAAAAATAAAGAAGTCATACATGTTTATAAAAAAAATTAAAAAAATCTCGCATTTAAAGAAAGACTTCTTTAAAAATAAAAAATGAAAAACATAAAATTTGAAAATATAAAAGAAAGAAAATAAAAGAGAAGTTGTATATGTTAAGAACGAATTTTACAAAATTGAAACCATGATAGAGATTCTATCTTAAAAGCATCTGCCTACACCACACAGAGACCAAAAGTGTAGGGGAAAATGGATTATTACATTACTGATAGAGATAAAATTAATTATATCAATGATGTTTAGCCACCTTAACAAGAACAACATAGAAGTAATTGAATGAATGCAGTGACAATAACTACTGTAAGGTAATGTTTTGTTGGCATAAAGACCTCTACTGTGGTACAGAAAGAAAAATACTGTTTGACAGCTCGCTTCTTCTATCACATCTGCTTTAAGATTCTTTTTATTAATAAAATATTATATTATTAAGAAGGTGACGATGTAGGCCAAAGCATCAAATTAGTGAATTTTTTTTTTTACCAAATGAGTATAAATTACTTTTTTTTTATGAAAATGAATAAGTTATATTATGAAAATATCACATCAAATGAAAAATTCATGTTATTATAAAACAATTTTAGGCCACCACGAAATAAAAATAAAATAAAATCAGAATAGTACACGTGATATAATTTTAATAAAAAAAATAAAAGTTTCAACGTGATATAATTTTAATAAAATAAATTATTAAAGATGTACCATATTAGTATAACTTTAATTTTATTTTATTTTTTTCACTAAAGACATGATTTTTTCAATTAAAATCGTATTTCTATCACATAATTTATCTATTTTTATTTAATTTGGTAAAAATTAAAAAAAATAGCTTTCTGATGGTATTTAAGATTATCATGTAGTTATAATTAATATCCTATAAGAAATAATAATTGGGATTACAGAATCAAGGTATTTCTTCTCATACTTATAGAAGTAGGAGTTACGTTCTCATACTTATAGAAGTAGGAGTTACGGTGTTATATTTTTTTGTCATTATAGAGATTTGTTTACTATTGAAGATAGCTATAAGTATTAAGCATGCTGGAAAATAATAAGTTTTTTCAACTAAAAGGTTAGAGTTATGTGGATTTGTTTTGTTAAATTTCCAACTTTTTTATGTTTAATTTTTTGTTTTGTAAATGTTAGTTGAATGAGTATACTTTCATTTTGTGATATGATTTTGTTTAAAATAGTGATATCGAAGAAATGACAGTTATTTTTAATGGTACGTTGAAAACGTTGATATAAAAGAGATGTAATTATCATAAAATAAAAACAAAGATATATAATTTAGACAAATCTACAAATATGTCTAAAAGATGGTATACTTGCTATTAATAATGATTTTTTTTATAATTAACATAATTATGGTATTATTGTTGGTGAAGTTATGAATGAAATATCTAGTAAAATTAACATAATTAAACATAATTATTGAAAAAATATATCAAGAAAAAAATATGTTTACAATACTAAATTTAAAAATTTATTCGTCAAATTATTGAAAACATTTCAAAATAAAAATATATTTATTTGTAAATTTAAAAAAGTATGCAAAAAAATACAAAATAAAAATAAAGAAGCCATACATCGACTCTTTGAATTAATGCAAAAATATTAAAAAAATAATTACATTGACTCATTTAAAATAAAATATGAAGTAAATTGATAACTTTTATAACTATATTGAAAAAATCGATTAAATATTGAAACTACAAAACCTATTCAATCTAAGGTATGATATCGTAAAAGTGAAACAGAGATTTATTGTACGAAAGTGAAATATTTCTCTTTTAAACTTAATATAATATATATACTTAAAAGTTTTAAACGCTACAAAGTTAGAAATTGCTTCAATAAAATACGTTTTTTTTTTTTTTTATAATTTCTATTATGTTAGAAACACGGCATCAATTTTCTGATAGGGAGAAATCTCTTGGTGTTGCTTGTAACAAATCAAAGTTTATTTAACATAGTTTACTTTCTGAAAAATATTATTTTTAAAAATAAGAAAACCCTTCGATAACTACATTTTAATAATTAAATATAAATGGATTCTTGGAAAAAAAATAGTATTTAACAATTAAAACAATTATTTAATAATTATATTATAATAATATATATTGATGATTGAAGTGATTAAAGTTGTTCACATATAATTATTTGTATTTTTTCAGAAAAAAGTATAGTACTTTAGTGAATGTGTTTCTGTTTTGTTCTAGTTACAGTAAAATTTTGTTTTATTGTTTATTACTGACGACAGAATTTTTTTTTCATTAAAGCAAATAAATAAATAAATAAAAAAAAAAAAAATATATATATATATATATATATATATATATATATATATATATATATATAGAGACAAGAAAAATAGGACAAGAATCACGGACAAGAGTAATTCATAATCGGCATACGGAATGTCCCTGTAAGGAAAAAAGATACATAACGAACCAATGAATTATTAATTACGTCAACTTTGTATACACACTTTTGCTTTTCAAAATATATATTTTTATTTACTTAAATAATCTACGTTTCGATTTATTTAGCAAAAAAAATCTTGTTTTATGGGTGAATAATGCTCTCCTCTGTGAAATTGATTTTCTTTTCATAAATAAAGAACAAGGAATCGCAGAGATTTTCCACTATATATTTTAAAATCCTTTTTTATTTATTTTTAAATCATTTTAATTTTTTTAAAATTTTTTTAATTAATTAAAATTTAATAATATACACATTTTAATATTTATGTTAATTTAATTATTTAATTTTCTTTAATAAAAGAAAATGTTTTATATTTATAATTAATTTCATTATTCAATTTCTATTCAATAAGTATAGTATTAAAACTACTAAAATATCTATATTACTTAAATAAAAATTAATAATTAAATTCACTAAAAAAATTAGAATATATATATTTATTGAAAAATCTAAATACTTAAATTAATTAAAAATACAAAATATATACTTAAAATTTAAATTAAAATTAAAATCATTTAAAAAATAAATAACCATTGTTTCAAAAATTAAATAAAATAATATTCTTATAGAAAAGTAAATAATTAAGAATATTAAAATATTTTTATTTATTGAACAAAATTAAATACTTAAATTGATATAAAATATTAAAATGTATCTATTTTAATTCAAAATAAAATATTTTAAAAATTTTATAAATTTTAAAAGAACAATTAAGAAATCCTACCAATTTCTCATTCTCAAATTGTTGAAGAAACAGCTTGAGGAAAGACAGAAATGAGTTTGCACTTAAAGGCAAATCGATTTCTCACCTAAAGTGTTTTAGTAAATAAATAAATAAATTGGTCGATACTTATTTGGGTAAATAAAAGTATATATATATATATATATATATTGAAAGCAAAATCTTCGTATACAAATGTTAGTTGATAAAAATATCTGTTTCTTTCTTATTCTTTTCTTTAAACTTAAATTACCACATATTTTTTAGGTTTTGTTTGGATAAAGAAATAGATTGGAAGGAATTTGAATAAATTATGTATAAATGATAATATTGTTTGAATAATAGATAGATGGTAAGATTTAAAGGAATTTGAAGAGAAATTTTTGTGAAAGTTCGGAAATGATTTGATAAATGTTATAAAAATTTTTTAATTAATATATTTGTGAAATTATATCCTTGTAAATTTCTTCATATGATCGAGGATCTCATCTTCCAAATCGATCGTTACAAATTAGTTTAACCAAATGTATTTGACTCATGAATATACATCATTGCATACAGTGAAACTACTCAAAATTGGTTTAACCAAACACAATATTAATGCTTTATTTGGTTGAGATAGTAGATTTGAATAGATTTGAGAGTAAAGTGTGTAGAAAATTAGGTTGTTTGGAAGAAGGGATGAATAGTGAAAAAAGAAAAAAAAATTATAAAAATTTGTGAATGGTGTGCTAGGTATAGTTGATAAAATAATTTTTAATAAATAAAATTATAATTAAAATTAATTTAAGATTAAATATAATTAATTTTTTGGGTATAATTAATAAATTACATAATTATTTTTAAAATAAAACTTAATTTATTATAAAAATATATTAATTTATTTATTAAGACTAATTAATTTTTTAAAATATAAAAATAATTTTTTTAAAATAATTTCAATATTAAATTTAAATATTATTATTATTTTATAATATAGTTTATTTTAATTTAAATATTTATATTTAATTTTATTAAATTATAAGTATATTTACTTTATTATTAATTATTTTATTAATAATGTTATATAATAACTTTGTTATAAAAATTTATATGATATTTAATAATTTTTTAAATATTATGTATTATTATATTATATAATAGATTTATATATATTATAATAATTATTTATAAAAAGAATTATTTTTATAGCTTTTATTTATATTCTTTTATCATTTTTATATTTTAATATTAAAATTATTAATAATTATCTTATTTTATTATTATTTTATAAAATTATTATGAATAATTTTTAACTTTTATTATATGTTTATTATTTTATCCTTTTATTAAATTTATTATTATTTTATTATAAATTTTACAATATTTCTTCGCAAATCCACATGCGGAGAAAGAAATCTCATACTTTCTCTTTTCAATATTCACAACTTTATTAATTAAAAATCGCATTTTCCGTATATTTCTTCTCTTGTGAACTTTCCTTTCCTTTCCTTACAGAACGTAAAAGCAAAGGAACAACTTCAGCTTACATCCCTTCCCTATCTTGAAGCAGAGATACTACCATTAATGAATGACAACTGCAAAATTAAAAGAAAAAAAAAAACCAAAATAGTGCAATAAATGTATCTGTATTCTTGGCATGTGGTTTCTGCTACACATGTTGTTTTTATTGGTGTTGGTTTGGCATTAAAAGGTCAATGTTAGTGTCAGACCCTGCTGTTCTGTGCATTGTATTACTGCTGCTCATTTCTGCATTATTTGTGGTCCACCGTAAAACTTTCTGCATCCCTGCCGTAATAATGGTGATTTCACCACCCTATTTTCTTCCCATGCACACCCTTCACCATCTACCAAGGCCATTAATGTATTTACCTAGACTCTGATGCTAAACTGTTTCAAGTCAGGGTTCTGCGTCTTGCTTTAGTCACAGAGTGGTGCCAAAGAAAATCATATTCACGCATATCTATATAATATCTATATAGTGGATACTCGCAGAACAGTGCACAGAAATATTTTAATTTATGAATTAATTGTGAAACCAGTATGTAGGATGGTTCTAGTTCTTTGATATGTACTCTTTGCAATTCTTATTCCAATTATTTCTACAAAATCAAATAATTAAAATAAATTTATTAGTAATAGATACTAGTCATTAAATAAGTATTTAAAGTTTGATTTTATTTTTTATATTTTTAAGTTAAATTACCAAATTAAAGTTATTTTTTAAAAAAAAATTATTTTCATTGATATTTTATTGTGTAATTTTATTTGAATAATTGATATTTTAGAAAATTATTTTTAAAGAATTTTATTTCAAATTAAAAAATATTAATGGATATAAAACAAATTCACATATCTATTGGTAGATAGCGACTAAACAATACTGAACCATCCGATGCGTTGGAATCCGAGTTGAATATGATCGAGTGCATGATTATATGCTTTTTGTGATTATATGGTTATCTTGTTCATATTATAAAACCAATGTGTTAATATTGTTCTACTATGCATGGCAGGTTGTAGGTTCTGGTTTTCACTGCTATTGCAGTGTCTTTTTGTTTTTAGCTTTTGGTTTTTTTATTTAGTTTTTAGTTTTTAGATTTTTTAGTCTATGCATGACAGGTTCTGGTTTAATTACTGTTAATGCAGAACTGGATAGTTCTATATCCTTTTACTGTTGACTTTTGGTTTTGAATATTTAGTCTTTAACTTTAGATGTTTAGGCTAGGAGTATATTATATTTTTATGTAAATTAGTTATGGATACCAGTGAATATAGAATATAATAATAGTAAAAAATAAACTTCACCACTTCTTATCCTTATTCTAGCTATTTACCTATTTATATTTATCATATTAAGTATTTATATGTACTAACAGAGAGAACATCTTCATCTAAGTTTATCAATTAATTATCATATCTTATTTGATAAAGATGATTAGATTCTAATTTTAATAGTAAAGTAATCAAAAAATAATTGTCGAATAGTCACAGGTATATGGACTAGTCAGACTCAAATAGAAATGTACTGCGAAGAATTTAGAAAGTTTAGAATTTGATTCTCTTAATATAGTCTCACATTACATTATTTTGAAGTTCAAGTCTGTTTAAATATATTTTTATTCTTTAATTTTTTACATAATCTTTTAAAGATAAAATTATGAATTTTAAAGTTGATAATATTTTAAATATAATGATTCATTCTTATGATACTATTTTAACATATTTAAAATTAGAATATTGATATAATTTGTAGAAATTTCTTTTCTTAATTCTTGAGAATTTTAAAATGAATAATCTCTTAAATATGTTTCTAAAAAAATTGAGATTATGACTAATATTTTGTTAGGTTGAACGAATAAATCTGAAAAAGTGGAAAAAAGTGAATTTAATGTAAAAGTGTGTGAAAAAATACGTGTTTGAAATTATAAAAATTTACGAATAATGTAATAAATATAATTGATAAAATAAATTTTTTAATAAATAAAATAAAATTAAAACTAAAATATATATTAAAATTAAATTTATTATATTTTATTAAAGTTTAACACATGTATATTTTCGTTTTTCGTTTCTAATTTTTCGCACTTTCTTCCACTTTCCTTACTCGGCAACTCTCTCATCGTGTTAAACAACCAAAGCCTAAAAGGATCATATCTAATTCCTTCATTTTCTTAAAATGTGTTTTAAAATCAAAATTGTAATAAAATTTCAAAGTCGAAAACATATAATAAGTGAAACTAATGATTTGATCTGAAAGAGTAGATCATGAAACGATTTCACAGTTGCAAAACGTTTTGAATTTCTCTGACGTTGGGTGGCCCATGGTTGCAGATTGACATGATTCTCCATTTTTCTTCGTAAACGTGGCAACGGAAAAGGTCTACGGTAAAAATGTCTGTCATCGCAATACCGAGGGGGAGTCCAGTGAATTTGAACGCATGAGAGTAAATTAGGTAGATTTTTTGAAATTGGTGGTCAGAGCACAAGATTCGTCCCCAGATTTTAGAACGTCGGGTTTAGATTGTAGCAGTGAAAAAATGGAATTGTTTGTTGAACACTGGTAATAGGGTAGGGGATCACAAAGACCCTGGGACTGCCTTAATTTCTAGAGGACACTGCCCTTCAATTAGTGCTGTGAGTTGTGAGCATGTCAAGTACCTACTTCAGAATTTGCTTCTATACCTCCTTTTTAACCATGGAAATTTCTCTTTTCTTTGGTAAAAACTATTTATTTTTATTTTTTTTAAATTAATAATCGCTTTTTTATTTTTAATATCTACGATAATCTGTAATACGATATATAGATTTTCTATGTTTATTTTATTTTTAAGTATATTTTAAAATTATAAAAATAATTATTCAAATACATTTCATGAATTAACATACTACAACTATTCACTACTTTTTAGGTAATCATTATTATTAATTTTATTTTTTTAAATAAATAGATACACATAAGATTTTTTTTAATAATAAATATAATATTAGTTAATTGTTTGTGTACTAAATAAGAGGTTAAGTACTAATTTAAAGTGAGATATACTGTTTTGAGAAACTATTAAATTTATAAAATAAATAATATTTATTTAAATTAAAATAAATTATGGACTATACTTATTAATTTGAAGCTTTGAAAAAGTGAAAATAAAAAGAAAATATTTTGAGAAATTGAAACTAAATTCACTCGTTTTATAAAAGCTAAAAATATTAATGGTTTCAAGTTTTATATAAATGGAAAATAAGGAAAAAGTTTTATCGAAGAAGAATCAAAACTTTTACCAAAAATATTATCTTGCTAGAAAGTATCTAAGAGTGAAATCTGGATTAGGCAAAACAACCTACAAACTAAACTTCTTAACCCCATCTAAATAATGACAAAATACACATCCGATTTTCCTTACATGAATTTTTCATGGAGTGCTGAGTTTCGAACTTCGTATTAACTCAATCGCATTTAAAAAAGTGCATATTTTTGTAGGCTTTTTGGTTGTTTTGTTAGTCACTAAGGTTGAGGTCAATATCTCCATTATTTCTTCGTTACTATTGTCCTAGGTTAATATGTTTATTGACTTCCTTCACATTTGTGCAAAAACTTTAAGGAGGGTTTTCTTATGGTTATTATCCACGAGAAGGGACACTCGTATTTTTTTTTTTTTTTATGAAGACGTTTTGAACTTTTCCTTCTATTAGACAAAAAAAACTATCTTGAGTATTATGTTTGGTCGAAGTAGACGATGACTAATGAGGATTAGATTATTTTAATCATTCTATAATATCTTAAAAAATAGTTATCATTATATAATAAAAATTAATTTAGAATTTAGTTTTAGAGCTACAAAATAAAAATTAATATAAAATTTAGTTTTAAATATAAATAAAATAACACTTCAACATTTTATTAATATTCTAAAAAATAGTTTCAAAATAAAAATTAATTTAGAATTTAGTTTTAGAAATAAATAAAATAATACCTGAATATTTTTAACATAAAAGTTTAAATAAATAGAAAAATCAGCTATTCAAATTTATTTTTATAAAAATCATCAATTCTCCCTCTAATAAGTGGTTATTCCTCCTTTTCTCTTTCCTCTTTAAAATTTTATCTTCCTTCCTTATTAGATTGAAGGTCACCTCTAGATTCCTAGTATAGAGTAGAGTAAGAGTGTCCATCAGATTCTTGAACAGAGTTAAGTTGTCGTGATTTTAAGTTTCTGGAACTCCTTTGGGTGCTTCTATTCTATACAAGTAAGAGAAGCTAGTTTAAATATTTTTAATAGATATTTTAATTACTTGTTTTGTGTATTCATGTAGGGGAAGCTAATTGTTTGTTTTTTAATTTAGTTTGAAACATAAATTTATCTAAAATGATGATATTGGCAAGGGAAGCTAGTTTGAATATTTAATATATATATATATATATATATATATATATTGTAATTATTTTTTTTATTAAGTATAAATTAGATGAATTTGAATTAACTAAAATGAATGTTTATGTATTGTATAATGCAGTATTAATGTTTTATGAATGGTATGAAATGGTGATAGAGACACAATATCTTTAAGAAATGAGATATCGTTTTGAGATTTATTTAGGATGTACATTGTTTGTAAATTTGATCAATAGGGATGTATCCTGACTCTACTAGTCATTGAAATCATAGATGAAGATGACTAGGTAGTGAGAGTCGAAGAAGGTTCATATGACTGTGCCACGGTGTGAAAAAAGAACCAATTAAACATATGGATTAACACGTTCATATGACTACGCTACGATGCGAAAAAGAATCGGTTAGACCAAACCGTATGGGTTAAAAGGTTCATATGACTGCGACACAATGTGAAAAAGAACCGATTGGACCAGATCATATGGATTAACAGGTTCACGTGACTGTGTTACGATGTAAAAACAAAACCGATTAGACCAAATCATATGGATTAAGTTTATATGACTGCACTATGGTATGAAAAAAAATCGGTTAGACTAGATCATGTGGATTAACAGGTTTATATGATTGCACTACAATGTGAAAAATAACCGATTAGACTATAGCATATGGATTCACAAGTTAATATGACTGTACTACAGTGCGAAAAAGAACCGATTGGACCAGATCATATAAATTAACCGTATCACATGAGTGTGATGTGTTAAATGATAATGTGATGTATGAGATGAATTATGAAAGTCTGATTTGTTGTAGTTTGGTTGTAATAGAAATTTAATTTATGAAAATATATTTATTTAAAAAAAAAACTCTCTAGCTTATCATTCTTGTTGTGTTGTGTTTGTTTTGTTTTTTAATCTATACCAATTTTAGATGTCTTCATGAGAACTAATTTCAGAAACCAAGTTTTTTTCCTCTATTATATTTCAAAACATATATGTACAATAAAGTGTTTAAAATTTAAAACTTAATTACATATTAACATGCGTAAATTTAACTAAGAACTATACTACCAAGACAACACAATCATTATAGATAGATAACAAACACACAAAATACAAACAAAAAAGAGTAAGCTAACAGTTTTTATTTTAAAAGCAATCTACAATAATCTAAGTTAATCACATAATTCAACAACACATAAACATACCAAATTATCCATTCTAATCGATTTCCTCAACAATTCCAATTGTATAACTCTGACATATATAAACATACTCAACTATACTTTCGAAAGATTCGTGCATTGAATAGACAGTGAGATATGCACCTGTCATATAACTCCAAGTTGTAAATTCACACATCTAAACCAATGAATCATCAATATTGTATGATAATGTTACTCCCCCCGAGACTCTTCTGATAATCTATGTTTCAAGTTGTACTCATCTAGTTCAGACCTCCTTCAATTCTCACCACCTAATAATGATTGATTCCTATTATTAGTAGAGTCAGGATGTCAATCGTTATTAATCGGATCTTTATACAATGCACATCCTAATAGATCTAAACACAGGTATTCTCTTTCCTAAAATACTATGCCTAGACCATAACCACTTCAAACATATCATATCATATGCTTATATCTATGTTCATTCATTCATTCACTTTTCAATCTCAATCTCAAATATTTCAAGAATTATATAATAATCAATATTATTAAATTTTAATCATGAAATCCATCTATTCTATCAAATCTATAAATTGCATTACAAAAGAATCAAATAATCAAAACAAAAAACAAATTAGCTTGAACGAGAATCCTCATTGCTTGAGCGAAAATGGTCTCAAAAGTAGTCCAGTTCCAATACTAATTTCACTTAAGTGAGAATATCATCGCTTGAGTAAAAATCTTTTATCGCTTGAGCGAATGAATCCGAGAATAGGTCTAAATTTTCACTAGATTCTTTTGAGCGAGAATCTTTTTGCTTGAGCGAAATATGCAGAAAATAGTTTTACAAGAAAGTTACTAATGCACCATTCTCTCACCATCCAACATCACTTTCAGTTACCTTATTTCAAATTCAAATACAATTTTAACTCTAAATATAACTATTTTAAATCTACACAACTTCTTTTTTACTGCCTAACCATTTTCAAATCTTCATTCAATCACAAAAATTTCATCTTTAATACTTCACAATATAAATTCAACTTTCAAATTTTCTGAAAACAAACACCTAAGATTAGAAAATCTTATTTTTACCACTACCATCAAGAAAAGCTAATCTCATACTCAATTCAAAATAAGCTAGTTTACCTTACTAGTCAAATAAATATTATCAAAATCATGCAACCATCAATCTCAATAAACCTACCATACCAATCCAATCTGATTTTCATATTTTAATATTTACCATCAACCAAACATAACTTTACAATTTATAGCATTTCAGGTTTTGAACATTCAAATGAGGTTTTGCACTGAAATTCATTAATCAATTTCAATCCTACTAAGAAAATTAGTGACTTAACCTAAATTGCTTATTGATAAAATGTTGAAAGTCAACTTTCCTTACGTGATAGTGTAGATGCACCTTAACCCTATGAAGCTCGGGTACAGACATAGATACGACACGGACAAGCGGATACGACTAAATTAAAAATTATAGGACACAGGAACACGACAATATATATATATATATATATATATATATATATATATATATATATATATATATATATAAAAATATATTTTTT
>Ga0099824_1000363_pt1 | contig 50702 bp, 23 predicted proteins | sample SiratrowhiteBW_FD_76837 | JGI IMG/M metagenome (GOLD analysis project Ga0099824, IMG submission 76837) | Root nodule microbial communities of legume samples collected from California, USA - Siratro white BW | ecosystem: Host-associated > Plants > Roots > Nodule | place: USA: California... | reverse complement strand
GTTCGAAAATCTCACGAAACTCGGGTCCCTTGATGTAGTTGTCGAAGCGCTTGCACAGCATGTGTTGCACATTGAGGGAGTCACAAGTGATCAAATAGTTCATTTTGGTGAACCATGGCCCTTGGAACTCCCCAGAGCCACCATGTTCTAATAGCACCTCAGTGAAAAAATCATGAACGCGCCACAAGTTGAAGAGCACGGTTGGTAACATTCCAAGGATGGGGTAATCCGTCAAGAGGGGGTGTTTGGAACATGTTCTACGATGGAAGAATAATAGAAAGGAAAAAGATGATGCTATTATTGCTGCATAGAGAAGCATGGCCACCTTGGATTGACAAAAGGGTTTGTCGTTAATTTGAATTGCGTTTGCCCTTAGTGAGGTGGTTTCAACGATCTACATTTTTGTTTGTTATAGTGCCACTATACAGAGAACGACAGAGAAACATATTTTTTGTTTTTTCTTCTATATGTGTTTTCTTAAAGATATAGCTCTTTATGAGGAAGTAAGAAAAATTGTAGGAGGATATACCATTACTCTTGTTTTTATTATACTAAAGGAAAAATTGTGTATAGTATGTAGGTGGAAGTTCAGGCATTGATTGTCCTTCTTTTGACAAAATGGTTTAAAGTTTTGCATAATTAACAAAAAAGGAAATTGTTTATATATAGAATGATTTCATATCTAAGGTCTAGAAGCTTTTGCGTGCACGTATACTTACATGTTTATTAGAGAACTTAAGGTAAAAAAATTACTGATTTTGGGAAAATATATAAATATGAGGAAGTAATATCCTTTTATCTTGAATTTAATGATATACAATATTGTCGTTTTGGAAAAATCTTTTTCTAAACAAAAGAATTGAGTAATTTATGCTTCTGTGTTTGTATACCCTAATCATAGGAATAATTGAATTGTTTGACATATTTTGAACATTTAAATTGATTAACGAACTTATGTAAATATTATCTGTGAACCGATTGTAAAGCATAATGTCACTTTATATTGTGGTTCAATCACTAGGTATCCTAAATTTGTTCTTTCTGTTAATTACTTTATAAGTCACGTGAAAAAAATTATTCGTTTATTTTACCGTAAATAAATATTGCCAATATTTAAAAAAATTAAAACTGAAGAATCAGCACGTTTGCATAAAAAAGTTAAAGAAAACAAAAAAGTCCAAGTAAAAAAGAAGAAGAAGTGTCCATCCACGTTGTTTAGAAAGATTGGAACAATTAAAAACGCAGTTGAAAGAAAATATAAAAGATAAACTGAATAAAAGTTAAAGAAAAGTACTTGAAAGTTGTTAATCTACATATAATAAAATTAAATATCATATATGTAAATTAGTTAAAAATTATAATTAGACCACTTAATAATAATCTATTCTTACGATAAACGACAAATTATACTTCCCGAAAGTTCTACTAAATAACATTCATAGCTTTAAAATAAATAATTTTATCCCTTATGTTTTTAATGAAATAATTCTTGTATCTTTTTTTCTAGTTTCACATAAATCTTCACTGCCTTATATTTTTAATGAATAACATTCATCTTCACTGTGCTTTACATAAAGTAAATATCCATATTCCTTATTTTTATTTAAAAATAAAAATTAACTAAAACCTAAATAAAATATGAAAATTTAAAAAAATAAAAAGGAATTTGTTTTAAGTAATAAATTTAATTATTTAATTGTTATATATTAGCAATATAAAAATGATATGGTTACTCAATTATAAACTGTGTTATAAAAATATAAAAATTATATATTTTTAAAATTATTACTTTGATAAAAATAAATAGTTATAATGTATATGATAAAAATTGATAGCTTATTATTATATTTACATATAATGTTCAAATAAATATAAATAAAATAGTATATATATTATTTTTTTTAAAAAGCACCAAATAATAAGTATATAGTTCGATTAAAGCCACTGAAATTTCTCCAACAACCTGATTCTATATAAGATGCCAAAGCCACAAAGATCACAACACAACCAAAAATAGCTTTTGTTTTTATTGATTATGTTTAATGGCCATGCTTAGCTATGCAGCAGCATTCTTCTGCATCATCTATTTCTTACATAAGAGATTATGTTGGAGATATTTTCTACTCATTGACTACCTCATCTTTATAATATTATTCGAATACTGACATGGACACATATAGACAGATACACTTAAACACATGTAATTTTTAAAATATAAATATAAGACATGAAAACATGAATCTATATATATAATCTAAATATTTTTTATTATATATAGTATTTTTTTTTATCTGTATAATAAGTTTAGATATAGTTGTCAAAACGCTTGCAAAACATGTGTTGTATATTGAGGGAGTCACAAGTGACGAAATAGTTCATTTTGGTGAACCATGGCCCTTTGAACTCCTCAGAGCCACCATGTTCTAATAGCACCTCAGTGAAAAAATCATGAACGCGCCACAAGTTGAAGAGCAGGGTTGGTAACATTCCAAGGATGGGGTAATCCATCAAGAGGGGGTGTTTGGAAGATCTTCTACGATGGAAGAAGTATAGAAAGGAAACAAATGTTACTATTATGAATACGTAGAGAAGCATGGCCATACCAATTTTAGTGTTTGTGAATACTTGAACTTAGAGGGTTTAAATGCAGATAGCTTCACATCTTTGTGTGTGAATTTGTTGATATATATATATATATATAAAGAACAGATTTCTTTTTTTCCTTAATACGTCTAATTTTATTTTGTTGTCTTTAATAATTTGTTTTATTATACAAGAGGAAAAATTGTGTATAGCATGTAGGTGGGGAAGGTCAGGCATTTAATTGTTCTTCTTATGACAAATGGTTTAAACTTTTGCATAATTAACAAAAAAAACTGGAAATTTGTTTGTACATGTTTATTAGAGAACTTAAGGTAAAAAATTGCTGATTTTGGGAAAATGTATATGAGGAAGTAGTATCCTTTTATGTTGAATTAAATGGTATATACTATTGTGTTGTCGTTTTCGAAAATCCTTTTCTAAAGAAAGTAATTGTGTAATTTATGCTTCTGTGTATTTTTCTACCCTAATCATAGGAATAATTGAAATTTTAACATATTTTAAACACTTTAAATTGATTAATGAACTTATGAATAGTATCTATGTAAAAGTGAATTTCGTTACGATTGTAAAGCATAACGTCGCTTTATAGTGTGGTTCAATCACTCTAGGTATCATAAATTAGTTTTTTCTGTTGATTTTTTTAAAAGTCACGTGAAAAATAATTATTTATTTATTTTAAACTAAAATATAATGCCAATATTTATAAAAATTAAAACAGAAAAATCGACACGTTTGCATAAAAAAGTGAAAGAAAACAAAAGGTCAAAGTAAAAAAGAAGAAGTGTCCACCCACATTGTTTAGAAAGATTGGAACAATTAAAAACGCATTTGAAAGAAAATAAATTTAAGGAAAAAGTAAAAGATAAACCGGATAAAAGTTAAAGAAAAGTAGTTGAAATTATAGAGTTTCTAATCTACGTATTATAAAATTAAATATCATATATGTAAATTAGTAAAAATTATAATTAGACCGCTTAATAATATATCCTTATTACAAACGAAAAGTACTTTCCCGCAGTTATACTAAATAATATTCATACTTTTTATAGTTTTAAAATAAATACTTTTACCCCTTAGGTTAATTAAATGTATCACTTTTTTAGTTTTAAATAAATCTTCAACCCCTTAAATTTTTAATAAATACCATTCATTTTCACTATATATGTTTTTCATAAAGTAATATTCATATTCCTTATTTTAATTTAAAAAAAATATTAACAAAACCTAAATAAAGGGACTCTTTTTGAACGGAGTCTATTTATAAAATAAGCTATAACATAACCTCAACCTTTGGAAGTTTGGATTGAAAAATACACATTAACTTACATTCAATATGTGTTATTGCTTTCTCTTCATAATAGCTAAACAAATGAGTTTATCTAATATGTAAGAAGTTTCTTTATTTGATATTTTTAATATTTGACATCAAAATATACATTTTTTTTTCTTTTAAGATTGTTGAGTTAGTTAATATTAAATATTACTAATAAAAATAATGTAATATTGCTGTATACGAAACATTTTATGTTGATTTTACATTATTTTTTTTTTGTTAATTATACAATTATCACAAATATAAACAATATAGAAAATTACACTTTCTATGTTAAGCTAAAAAATTAATTTTTTTATCAATAATAATTAATAAGTTAACTAAATTAATCCTATTATATATATATATATATATATATATATATATATATATTATTTTTCTTACACTAACATAATTACAAAATACATTATTCGGTTGTATACAAATTATTATAAAATATGCAAAATTAATGTAAAATTTTATTTTTATATACCACTTTTTATGATGGTTCTGATGAAAAACTGATAATTTTAGTAATAACTAGCGTAACATCTCCACCATATACAAAAGTTAATTTTAAATATATCTTTTTATGACAGATATTTATACAATCGACATAGAAAATATAATTTATTATAATAGTTAGCATCACAATCATCATAGTAAACTAGTGTTTCCTTTAAAAAAATCTTTTTGTTTTATTATATTTTCTCCATTCATAATAGTATCATTCATCTGCATATAACAATGTAAAATTATCAGATAAACCAATTCATTGATAATTAAATAATATTATCTAATCAATATATTACAAAAAGAAAGGCTAAAATATATCATTTAATTGTATATGTAAATAAATTAAAGAATTCAATAAATTCTCATAAACACTTTAAAATAAATGAAGCTCACTACATTCCAATGCCTTTTACATCTTTATCTTTCAATGAGGATGAATCATTTAATAATAAAAAAGTGACTTATAGTTGATAAAAAGTTAAATTTCACAATTCAATAATTAAGGTGTTTGAGTGATTTTATTTAACTCTTTCCATGAATCACTAATGTTTGTATATATGATTGTGTGGATGTCATTCGTTACATAATATTGACACTTGTAATTCTTCCTTAACGTGGACATTACAACTTAAATACAAATAATTAAAATATATTTTTTTATATTATAATTAAAATAGTAGTAAGACAAATTAGGTTGTATCTTCTTCTTAATTATAAGTAGAAGCTTTCTCAACCTTGAATGAGTTTCCATGTAAAAAATAAACATTCATTCATATTAATCAATAAGGTAGAAAACATTATAAAAAAACTTACACACCCAATATACGTCTTGATGGCCAAAGTGTTAGTCTTTTTATGAAAATAAATAAAATTAACTGTAATTTGTATGCAAGTAAGGTGCTAAGTACATCTTTTTGCCTGTCTTTTGAAATGTCTCTATTAAATATGTTTGTAGTAACTTCCTCTATTTCCTACACTCTAAATAATAATAATTAAGGTTGAAAAATTTGTAAATATAAACATTTGTGTTCTCATATACAAAAGTGATGTAAATACATTGAACATGTTAAAAGAAAAAATTTAACTCTAAATCTTAAATCACAAACCCCATACTGGAAATCCCAAACCGCAAATCCTAAATTTCAAGCACATAAACCAAAGATAAAAAATAATATAACTTTCTATTTAAAATCGCGAAAGAATATATATAGTCAATTACATGTAATAATATAATAAATTATGTATATAAATATCATATACTATTTAGAAACATAATAACTATGTTTTTAAATATTATATTATATTTATATGTTATTTAATTTTACTTAATAAATTAAATTTTAATGAATTAATGTTATTAATAATTATATTTTATAAATAAACAATTAAAATTAATATTAAAATAATATATAAATAAAATTAACAAATTTAAATTTAATAAGTAAAATAATTTATATCAATTTATTATAATTTTAAAACATAATTGTTTATATATAATATAATATATTTTTTTATAATTGAAAATTTATTTAATCTTAATTTAACTTTTAAATATTTAGTTTTTATATTAAATTATTTTTAAAAAGTATTTTATAAATTATTTTTAAATATATTAATATATAATTAAATTTATTTTATTACGTCAATCCAGTCAATTATAAACATTATGTTCATTTTTTTAATTTAAATAATTTTACTTTTTTTCTTTCTTTTCCATTCCTCTCAATCCAAACGATCGTGACAATTATAAATACTATTAATAATATTATCTACGTAATGTGTGTATTTAAAAGAACAAACTAATCCTTAAAAAAATAAATCAAAATTATCAATTCCACAGTTATAAAACTCAAAATGGTTTTCAGATTTATACAATAATATTTTTTAATTAGAAAAATAGTCTGTAATAAGAATAATAATAATAATGATGATAATGATGATGATGATAAAATTCTAGACATAAACAAAAAAATCACATTTTGAATAGATTTTTATGATAATTAAATAAGAAGCCCTTTAAAGTGGCTCCTACTAAAACTAGACATAGAACTCACTCGTGTGTAAAAAAAAAAGTGGATAATAACATTTCAATAATCACAAATAGAATATAAATAAAAAGATATATAATAAAAAGAATAAAGAAACAATAAAGAGAAAACAACTATATAATACATATTAAATTAAATCAACCAGAGACTCTTCTAAATTTTCATGATGGAGTCATCATTTTTGTTGAAATATGAGGCACAATGTGACAATGAAATTAAAAGAAAAACAATGAACTATTATTAGAATTTATTAAAGAATTATTTAAAACGGAAAATAACTTTTAGAACCAAACTTTTCAGTTTGATAGTTGATTATGCTTTCCATTATAAAATAGTTATGTACAAAAATTAGTGTAACGTTTTAAAATATTTATTTTGCCTCTATAAAATCAAACAATATTATTCTTTGTTATATTTATCATTTTGAAAAGAAATATTTATTTATTAAACAAATTTCTGATTAAATATCGCTATCATTATCATTATTTCATCTTTCAGTATTTTTAAGCTCATTTTATCTCCAAGATATTTTTATTCACGACAAAAGAATAAGTACAAGTTATTTGTGAAAAAAAAAAAGATTGTGTTTATTTGGTTTTGAATTTTAACTTTTTTTTATGTTTTTTTGAGAAATTTTCTACTTTTATGGGCTACATTCATTAGAGTATCGTGTCTCTAGTTATTCGGTTATTTATATCTATGCAATGTTACAAAATTTTCCAAAAATAATAAAATATTAAAATTCATAATTGAAACAACACTAAATAAATAGTTTCCAAAACAGTTATCTGACTTTATTTTTTATTATAAATAAATGCACGTAGAATAAATTCAAAATTTATCGAATCAAAATAAATATTTTTTTCTTTAAAAAATAGTATTAGTAACAATTACCTTCTTAAAATAAATAAATTTAATAATAAAAATTCTATCTAAAATGATAAATACATCAAAATAGTACTAAAATAATACTGTTTATTACAAAAGGAGTAAAATGAATATTTTTTAATGTTATACGATTTTTCCATCTTCAATTAGGAGAAATTATTGTGTCGTAACTGCCGCATTACATATGAACCCCAATGAAACTATAACACATGAAAATAATATATATATATATATATATATATAAAGTAAGATAACAATAATATAATATACTCTAGAAATCATTCTTCATAATTACCAATAACGTACTTACTTAAGTTATACGTTATTTTAAATAATGAGTGGTGAAAGGATTCTTTAAATGTGTTTTCTTGTTGTTGTAAATCAACTTAGGTTTCTCTTACTTATTTGAGACATTTTTTATACTAATTTTCCTTTTTTTTTTTTTATTTATGTATGCTAGTTTGGTGTGATTAATATTATTATTTTATGATAATTACTCCCTTCATTTTTTTAAGTGTAGTTTAAGGTTCTTCTGGATAAATAAATAAAAATATAACAAATTTTCTAAATTTTAATAAATTTTTTATAATATTTTTTATTTTATTATTTTCATTCGCAATAAATACATATATGTAAACTAATTAAAATTAGGTGAAAAAAAGAGTATAAATGATAAAAGAGTAATTAAAGTTGTCTTGAAATGTGAAAATGATAATTTAATATCATTAAAAAAAACTACTAAGTCTTTTTGTATAGTCAAATAATAGGTTAAGATGCATTTCACTTTAAAAGGTAAATTATAGATATTTATGATTCGTTTTTAAAGGCAAGAAATCCTTTTAGTTATTGTAAATCCATCAAATAATTTCAAATCTTATGATTTCACTATAAATTATTAAAAAACAATTATATTGTGATAAAATCTTTTAAAAACTAAATAACTTGTTTTTGGAAACAATTCTTTTGAAATCCGAATGCAAACATTCCATTAAATCTTCTTAACAAACTATTTCTTATTTAATTTGATAGGAATCACTATTTTTCTCATTAATTATTCCTTATGTGATCTCATTTGATTACGAGAATCAATCTATTTTTTCTAATTTAAAACCACTCTCTTAGATAACAGCCTTACTTCACGTGACATAGTTTTATTAATGGAAACCTTAAACTCTAAACCATATATACATTATGAAAATAATTTCTTTTAATTAGAAATATTCATCTTAAAATAGACCTAGGAAAGCTAGTGCATGTAGTTAAATCTCAGATTCAAATATGATTACAAAATCCATTTTTGATAGGATTTCTTTTTTTGCAATATTTTCTTAATAAACTATAGTATCTTTTCATTTAATTGTTGTGATTTCAAAATCACTAGATATTTTTAAAATTTTTCCTTTTCTACTTTGTGCTTTGCTCATGAAGTTATGAATTCTTTTTGAGGTATTGGTGGCTCAGTGGTAGCAATGGTCAAAAGGGGTTTGGTGCCATGATTGAAGAAAAGAATAATAAGAAAGAACAATATTGTGAATGTGATTCACAAGAGTGATTGATTAACATAGTATATGTTGTTTCTAGAGTCCTATTCCTACCTATGACCAAAGCTATAGCATTAAAGCAGAAGCACAAAATCAGCAGAAAATTGACCAAAAATATTGAACCTACCAAAAGCTGACGGCGTTTGCTTCCATATAAGGAAAGTTAAAGATTCATTCTTAGGAATCAATGCTGTTTTTTATTGGTACCCAACAAAACACAAACCAAGATAAAAGAAGAAAAATGCAAAAAAGCTGACCAAAAGAATTGTATGTTGCTTCTAGCTGAAACAATGGATTGGAATACCCTCAAAAGCTTAACATTGCCTCTTCAAGCAACCAATCTCAATGCTACAATTACCATACAACATTGAGAGACACAGCAAAGGAAGAAGTTGAACCAGGTAGCTAGCTAGAGAGAGCTGCAATGGAAAAAGAGGTTGTGGAAAGCCTTTGGAATGGTGATGGAGAATCTCAAATCCAAGCAGCTTTGGAACTTTGTAGATTCAGCAGTAAGCAGAGGCAAAAGTTGGAAGAAAGTAGAGTCATGGTTCCTCTCATTTCCATGCTTCATTCTGAAAACTATGAAGCAATAGAAGCTGCTCTCTGTGCTTTGCTAAGCCTTTCCTTTGGCTGTGAGAGGTTAGTTCATCATTTCATTGTAAACTTCTCTCATTTTTCTTCTTATAGTCCACAATATCTGTAACTTCTAAGTATTTTTTGAACTCTGATGAATTCTTCAAATCCATCTCAGCTAAGGAGTTGAGAGTGTTTAAGAGAAGAAATGATTACCATAAAAATTTTGTGTGCATTACAAGGATTGGAGGCAATAAAGCATAGAAAACACAACATTGTATTGGAGCAATTAAAAAAGTCTGAACTTTTTAGTACCCTTATGATTGGTTTTTGGTATAGTGGGGCTAAAAGGAATATGTTCTTGGTAACAAACAAGGCTTGCCATTGGTTAATGATAAATTGTACCATCATTTTTCTTTACCTAAAAGTAATGTATAAAACCAGATAAATCCCTTCTATTGTACGAATTCCTTCAAAAGTTTCCTTAGCAGTTAATGTAATGGCACAGAAAACTTTTCCGAAATTTTTTACAGAAACAAGATTCGGATCATCAAGTCTGGAGCTTTGCCAGTTCTGCTGAGTCTCCTCCACTGTGATAGCCAAAGGGTGGCACACTTGGCTCTGGCAGCCATGCTAACTCTCTCTTCATGCAAAGCAAATAAGGTAGCAATTGCTTCTTCTGGGGCTATTCAACTCTTGGCTGAGTTTATCAACAGCAATTGCAGCACTCAGTCGCAGCTTGATGCTATTGCCACTCTACACAATCTCACAACCTGCCAAGAGATTGTTCCACTGATAGTCTCTTCTGGGGTTATGCTCTCTTTGCTTGAACTGATCCACACCTCAGTAAAATCATCTGCATTGGTAGAGAAGGCAATTGGGTTGCTAGAAAACCTCATTTCTTCATCAGAGAGTGCACTATGTGAGGCTGCTGGTACTGTGGGAGCAATCAGGATTCTGGTGGAGACTATTGAAGATGGATCTTCACTGAGCAAAGAGCATGCAGTGTGTATACTTCTCCTTGTGTGCCAGAGCTGCAGAGAGAAATATAGAGGGTTGATTTTGACAGAGGGAGTGATGCCAGGGCTGCTTCAGCTGAGTGTGGATGGAACTTGGAGAGCCAAATCCATGGCCAGAGAATTGTTGTTGCTTCTGAGGGACTGCTCCAGTTGTAGCTCGAGGTGTAAACAGATTAATCATGAGCTTGTAGAAAGGATAATGGATGAAATTGAAGCAGAAGGAGAGAAATTGGTAGATACTACTTTGAGGCTGGTGGAGGAGATGATTGCAAAGCTTCATGCTTAGTCTTTGCTTGCATCACTATTTTCTTTTTTCTTCTTTCTAACTTATTGGCATTAAGGATGTTTTTGACAAGGACTTCACTGCTGAAAGAAAATATTAGTAAAGCAATGTAGAATTGACAACGTTGTTGTGTACATAAAATTGGTTCAGGTTTTCTCGTATGATTGGTGTTTGAGTTTGGTGATGTCAGTTGCTAGGTGTGCTTGGCTTCTAACTTTACTAGTTCAGAAAGTTTGAATTCGGTTAGAGTTTGGGATCTTATACTACGTTTTTATTTGTTAACAAGTGACCAAACTTAGCAAACAATATGAATAAGATAAAATATGATTGTCATACATTGGAAAAGTGAAACAAATAAACATTAAAACTAAAGGAAAATAGATAAAAGAATATCGTGAGGTGTTTAAATTATGCTATTTTTATACTTTAAAAATTATGTTATCCAGAAGGCTTAGAAGATTGATTTACTTTGAGATGGACGAGTCCATTAGTGATAAATTATCTATAACAAATTTTGAGCATTATATAATCAACTTTCGAATTTTAATTCATTACAACTTTTCGAACATTCACAATATTAACTTTTCAAATGTTGGCTTAGAATTTTTCGAAGTTGATAATTGTACGGTCGTGATGGGGTTTGAAGGTTGAATCCCTCACGATCATCGTGAACAAATCCTCCAAAACTGAACCATCTCTGAATTCTCACGTCTAATCATCATAACGTAAATACTGAACCTTCTCTGAATTCTCAGGTCTAATCATCATAACATAAATAATCTCCCTAAGTCAAACATTCTAAATCCAATTCTATCTTTCTATATGTTTAGGTTCGACTAATGACTATCCATATTTAACCAGTTATTGGATTAATGTGAATAAGACTTATTTTAAATCAGTCTCAAACCGATCTAATTAAATATATTTATATAAAAATATAATTAAGATAATTAAGAAAAACATAAAAAAAAAAAATTAATTACCATAAAAAAATAAAAACTCAAAAAAATCAATAAAATTAGTTTCCTTCTACAAAATTAAAGTCTTGTCTACAAACTTTACAAGAATACTTATAAATATGAACGTAAGGTAAAGGACACCGAACTTACTAGTTTGAAGAGTAATTCAGAGTACTTGTACTCTCTTGGTTAGTTAACAAATAAAATACCTATGAAAACAAAAGCGAAACAATGTCCTATTTAACTCTTGATGAGCACAATCATTGAAATATTGGTGAATTATATCCATAAACCAAAATATTTACATATCAGTTAAGCCAGGAGACATAATTAAAAAAAAAAAAAAAACTTAAGAAGCTAATTTACTTTAAAACGAATTTAATTATTTCGTATGGAGAAAGTATTTATAGGTTTTAAAAGAAATGTAGTGATATCGATAGTTGTGAAATTATAAATAATGAGGGGAGTTCAAAATTAGTGTGAAACCCAAATTTTGATGAAACAAGAGCAAGACACAAGGGCAAGGGCAGTGTTTCTTGTAATGAAGATAACAAAAATAATCAACGAGAAACTTATAATTTAGTAGAAAACAAGTAGCGTATAAAGTAAAAACAAAAGGTGAAGTCTTCCTCACAGCATGTTGTAAGAAGAGTGAATATTGTTTAAGCTCCCTCAGCAAGCTAAAACTTGCGAATAAAAAGCCAATTTTTTCAGGTTGACCTTCTGTAAAATCTGTAAGCAACAGCAACAGCTGCCAAAGCTCCAAGTATAGCAGTAGCTGTAAGAATATCACGCTTCTGTAATAAAGGCCAACTACAACTACAATTGCTCCCCTGCCTTTTATCTGCTTCTGCGCTTTTATTATCAATGTCTTTGTTCAGCTCAAAACTTGCACTTTGGCAGCAAGAAACCCCATTAGCACCTTGACAGCATCCTCCTACATTTTCGTTGTTGCTCAGACTGCCCTTGCCATTATGCTCTCCATTACCAAGTTTTTGGTCATCTGCTACCTTCATTTCGGCATTAGGTGGTCCCATTTGGCCCCTGAAACAATTTCACATAAACAATGCTAATCATCCTCCATTATAAGAAAGTCAGGTGCTTAAGATGAAATGAATCACATGAAAAATAATCTCGTTTTCCTTCGGTTATGAATCAAAGTAGTGAAAGATGCAAAAGCGCATATGATTCGATCAGACAGGACCATAACAGGAAAGGAAACAAGCCATATTGATGAATCAGAATTAGGCTCATAGCAAATAAACACTGCATTAACTATGGAATAAACCACCCATTTGATCCTCTATTGCCCTCTCTTCCAAGTAATCTTTAAAGTAATTAAACTATCTGAATAGTTTTCAAGTATTAAATATCATAACATAGGTCTTCCAATAAATGTATAGTACAAGCTTTTTAATAATTTTTATTTTAATGTAATCGTGATAATCTTATTTTAATATTATTCTTAATGTTTTATTATTAGCCACAAACTAATTGAGTGGAAGAATAACCTTATTATTTTATGTTCGTGTAGTGTTGGGTGTAATTATTAAAAGATGTAATTGTTATCTGTTTAACAATCATTGCCAAAATGAAATAAAGAAGGGTATACAAGTATTTTAGTGAAAACTTTGATAAAATAAAATGGAGGGAGTATTTTATTATTATTTAGAGACTAATTTGAAGAGCTTTTTAATTATCTAGAAGACTGTTTAACATGATTTTTAGCAGTTTAAAGATTACTTCTATAAAACTAGGATTCAAGACGGAGAAAAGAAAACACTTCATAAATGAATTTTGGGATTTATTTATTAATTATGATTTAATTTATTCACAAGTAAACTTGTATTCAATTTGCGCAGAACAAACAAATTGGAGATTCCGTTTTATTAATAGGACAACTTCTAATCAGTGGAAGCAGGACGACCTTGTCCCCAGCAATCCAGACACTTCCACAAATCAGCCATGTATATCCATGTAATCAAATTAACATTAAATCTTTTGATTATTCCACACTCCATAGTCCAATAACCAATGGACGGGTAGTTTAAGAATCTTAAGAACGTCTTTTTATTTTATTTTATAATTTTGTCATTACAAGCAATATGTCACTCATTCAAATTAGCAATTTGATAGAAAACAGAGAATAAAAGTAAAAGTACCAACCTCCAAAGTTTTTGTATGACCTCTCCTTTGGCAATTTGTCTGTCCAACAAGGCAGGCACGTCATCCGGAGTAACATAGCCGTACCTGAAATTAATTATTAAGCGCAACAATCAAATCAGCAACATTAAAAGGCATTCGTTTGTCTATATCTTTCTCATAACCATGTTAATTTCAACCATTTTTTATTTATTTTTTATCTGTAATCATTTAATAAAGAAGAAGATTTACAATAACTTACCAATTATATTAAACCAATTGAATTAGACTCATCACGTTCAACAAACTTAACTATACTTTCTTAACCACTTCAATTATGTTTAAAAATTATACTTCTATACTTTAAATACAAAAAAAAAAAAATGAATTAAAAATTTAACAATGATTTTAAATGATAAAAACGATTATCGTTTGCCGTACATTTACTTCTTATAAGTTTATTCCAAAGACCTTTTTCTATTGAAATTAGAAAATAGTATCTCCATTCTATATTTACCGATAAGTTAAGTTAATGTACACCAATTAAGAAAACCATTAACAGATGTAAAATAATGAGATATTTAAATAAAGTAATATTATCTCCCCCTATTCATCCCACGAATTTTCCCACCACTTTATAAAAAATGTTAAATGAAAAAATAGATGTATTCCGTGAAATATTGAGATATTAACTACTTAAAAAGTTGGAGAACTAATAGGAGGATGAAGTAAAGAGGATTTAAAGTAGAATATTGAACTAAAATACTGTCATTTAGATTTATAAGATACCAAAATAAAATGGATAGATATGAAAGGGATGTAATGGTGAGAGAACTGACCAATGACCCGTAATTTTTCCATCTGGTCCTGGAGAGAATACGATGACATTCCCAGCATATTTATGGCCGCCAACATGAGAACAAGCCACAACAGAAATCTGATCCTTGAATCCCCTCAGCTCAATTTCCTCATTCAGCTTATCCATTAGAACTGGCCCACAAACACCACACCGGACATCTCGACTTCCATGAGCACACACAAAAATATGCGAACCCTTCAACACATTCTGCTCTCCACCACTACTCCACTCTTTACCACTCACTATCACATCATCGAAAAACCCATCCACATTTGATTCCTCCAAACCCCTTTCAATCAAACAACAACAAAACTTTCTCAAATAAAGAACCAATATTAAACATAAACACGTTTTCGTATGAGTCTAATACTTCTTCATATGCAAACAATAGCTTTAAGCAACAAAATATGTACACGCGCTTTCTTAAGAGATTGAAAATAGTTTCTATTTAATATAATTTTTCTCTGTAATTGTTTCAATTCAAATTTAATTCTGAATTCAGAATAATCTTTTAATGTAAAACTAAACAGCTAAAAATTTATTTAGAATCACATTAGTTAATAATAATCATATGAAACTAAACACTATATTGCTTTTACAATAAACATCAAAATGGATTATCAAGTGAAATATACCTAGTTCTATTATTGACTTGTTTTGATAAAAAGGAAAAAAACAGAAGTAATTACACTTACTTTCCCTCAGACAGTGTTATGTTCAGTTTAACTTATCATATTTCAATACGATTTTAATATAAATATAAATATGGTGTAAAAATATACAAATATAAATATAAATAAGTATTAGTATTATTTTATTTCGAGATAAAAATATCTGTTTTCAAAGTAAAAAATATGAATTTTTTTCAAAATAATTTCAAGAAAATTATATGCAATTTTGTCATAAATAAATTATTTAACTTTTATCTATAAAAAAAATATAATTTTGTATTTTCAAACTTTAAATCTTTAATTAATTTTTAACCAATATATTTTAAATAAAATAAAAAAATGGAGTATCACTTAATTGAAATCATAAAGAAAATAGACATTATTTTATTAAAACATGAAAAATTGCTTTTTTTAAACTAAAAAGAGTATGATTGTTCTTTCATTAAAGATTAAATATAAATACCTATTTTAAAATTAAACGGGTTGCATATCATTTAATGTTCCAAACTAATTTCACAAACATACTTATTAAATCAATCTTACTGTGATAATATATTCTAATCCTTAACCTAAGCTTTTACAGGCGTATTATGAGAATAGAACTGAGTCTATTCCTTCAATAGAAATATCTATTTCTAAAATTTCATTCAAGAATCTCTTTATGATCGTTAAGATATTTGTGTAAAAACAATTTAATAACGTTTTCCACTTTTAACCAATGTAAAGAAAAAACAAAACGAATAACCAATTCTAAAGAAAAGCAAAATCAAGCGGTGGTAGACTTTAGCATACTTGTATTTGATCATGTCGGGGAAAATCAAGACGTCACCGTCGGCGAAACCGGCCTCCTCACGCGCCTCGCACACCGTTATTTTCGTCTGCCGCACACGCGACAAACAATTTCAAAACGAATCCAAATCACAATCTCAATTAATTAACAATCGGATTCCGAATTGACCGAACAAAACTTCAAATCGATCGCAGCAAATTAAAATTCATCAGAAATCAAACAAACCTTGACGGCGACGTCGTTTTTGCGAGATTTCCAGACGCTGGCGACGCGCTTGGGAAGAGGATCGGCATCGGAGGCCTCGATGCGAGGCGGCCAGACGCTGCGGTTCTTGTAGCAGAGGAACACGTGGCGGTCGTAGGCGTCGACGGTGCCGGCGAGGTTCTCCTTGTACATCTCCGGGCGAGAGAAGCCGTGTTTGGCGTCGTCGACGACGGCGGAAGCGGAAGAAGCCATGACAGAGAAGCGACGGTTACAGGGAGAGAGAATGGGAGCGTAACAGATTCTGGTTATTATATAACCTAACGGCATGGGTGCGCACTGCGCATGCCGAACACGTTCAGTCTTAAAGACTTACGCTATGAAGAAAATGACACAAAGCGTGCCTTCTTCAATCCCACCCACGCGCTCAACCTCCAAAAAGTCAAAATTTTATTTATAAATTAATTTCTAAAATTTCTCCAATTATATTTTTCAATAAATCCTTTTATTTTTGTTGAAGGCGCGTGGGTCATGGATTTGGAAACTACAGTGGCGCGAGAATGACAGTTATTGAAAAAATTTCACAATTTTAGCTCAACTTACCAGTCAACGGTAAATCACCAGATTTCTTAATATATAAAAAGATCAAACTGCCAAATTTCTATCAAAGTTTTTCTTACAATAAATTAAAGCAGTTAATTTGATAATAATTATGCGTTTACTTGACCAATTCATTTGAAGAATCTAAAGAATAAAAAACTCAATGATGATGCGTGTTCTTGCGAAAGAATGGCAAATTTCTAAGTGTTTTTTGATTCCTTGCTTGATCAAAGTCTAAATTTTTAATGGTTTATTAGTTAGTAGGCGTAATTGGGTATCTATTATGAGATTCTGTTCACATGTTGGTGTTGAAAGGAGAAGTAAACAAGAGAAGGGAAAGTTGTTAACACTGAAATTTCTTACAACAGTTTTTGAGGTGCTGATCAAGAACAAGAACAATGTAGTTGAAAACATTGGATCCTTTTATGGAAAGGACAGACAAACATGAAACAGATGGAAAATGGAAAGTGGTCCAAACATGAACATCAGAAGAAATCAATGTCTAAATAATTACCAGAAGGCTTCACACCAAGGTCCTTCTCCGTTTGAGGAAGGTTCATAACATGCCTTGGCACCTCTGGGGGAGTTGCACAACGGATGAGTGCCCAGTTAACATTCTGAAAGAATGGATGTTGTTTGATCTCTGTGGCGCCGCGTCTATAGGCAAGACGGTGCTGAGGCTCTTTCACAAGCAGCCCTCTGATCAAGTCCCTGGCAGCAAAGCTAACAGTTGGAGATTCTGGAAACCTCAGAGGCTGACCAATGACATTGAACAAAGTTGCACGGTTGGCTGAGCCTTTGAAGGGTGTTCTACCAAAGAGAAGCTCATAGAGGAATATCCCAAATGTCCACCAGTCCACAGCACTTCCATGGCCTTCACCCTTGATGATCTCTGGAGCCAAGTACTCGTGTGTTCCTACAAAGGACATTGATCTTGCGTTTGTTGGCTCGGCAATTAGCTCAGGAAGAGGGGTCACCTGGTTGTGCATGTCATTCTTTGGTTTAGACTTCTTGTCTTTCTTGGATTTTCCGGATAAAAAGCGTGGCGTGAAGCATGATGGTTTGATGCAGTCTGGCTGTATCACACATGTTGGCTCAATGCAGGAGGGCTGAACGCAGTAGCCTGAGCTTTTGGTCTCCAAGTTGGTTGATGACTTGACTAGAGTTGGACTGACAGTGCACCTTAGAGAGAGATCAAAGTCTGAAAGCATTATGTGACCATCTTCTCTCACCAACACATTCTCGGGTTTGAGGTCTCTGTAGATGATGCCAAGCATGTGCAAGTACTCCAAAGCAAGGAGAACTTCTGCCACATAAAACCTAAAGTCCAGAAAGTCGGTTAAACAAGTGAAAGTACATTTGCAAATTATTCAAACAAAACAATTTCTATACATTTTTGTCAAAGTTCAAGCCTCCTAGGCAGACAGCTAGAAGGTAATATACCAACAATCTTAATCTATCTGTCATATGTTGAGTTGGACTTGTTAACAAGAAGTGTTTTCCACCAAACAAGATATAAAAAAAAAGGCCAAATTGATACTAGTTAGTTACTTGGAGAAGAAAAATTCAAGAAACTGATATTTTGAACAATACATGGCATAGGTAAAACACTCTGTTAAAAGGGTGGAAAATAAGCTATTTCATCAGGCTCGGATTGAAAATAATCAAGGAAATGGCTCTTGGTAAGATCACTGAATGTAACATTGATTATAGAAAGAATATAATTTCTGTCTGCTGCTAATATAAACTTTTTTTACACCAGTCTAATCATGTGTTGCCACTTTATTACAAGAGCTTCAAATGATCCTCTTTAAGTTTTACTAATGTAGTAACACGTGAGTTGAAAGATAATGCATAGACTTTCACTGATTAAAAAGAATAGTGGATCAAAATCAAACTCAAACAGGATGTGCAATGATGGAAAAGGAACAAGCAGAGAACTAAGGTAAATTGACTAACTTGTTGTACATGTGTCTTCCTGTTATATATGATACAATTGCAAGAGTGAGTAGAAAAGAAATTGCTAACCTGACAGCATGCTCTGAAAAATACTTCCCTGGTTGTCTTTGCCTGAGTGCATGCAGGTCCCCACCAGGGCAGAACTCCATTACCAAGCAGGAAAATATTTCTGTCTCAAAGTGAGTATACAATGTAGGTAAAAAAGGATGATCTAAGGACTGCAATATCTCTCTCTCTGTCTGAGCCCTTAGGAGCTTCTTGCGATTCGCCAGCTCGGTCTTGTTCATGACCTTCATGGCAAAAGAAGTTCTAGTGCCACTCAGTTCAGCCAGATACACACTCCCTATGTCTCCACACCCCAATTTCTTCAACAACCTGAAATGCCTCATTTCCAACATCCCATCTCTGGTTCGAACCGCTTGAATCGCTTCCCATCTTATGTCATTTGCCTTGTGAGGTTTATACAAAACACTGCTCAAACTACTGGTGCTGCTCTCATCACTAGCATCACTGCCAGTACTCTCTCTACATATGCTTGTCTTCCTGCTCTCATTAAAATCACTGGAATTCGCCACTTCGCTTTCACATGACTTGTCAACACTAGCACACTCGCTGACTTCAGTGTTGGTGAAACTTTCTTTGGCTTCTGAGTAGACAGTGGCTGAATAGAAACTATTCTGAGGACTTGTGCAGAACTTAGCCTCAGGCTGAGAGTAGCTCTTTGCATGATTATCAACTGCTCGTTTCTTCTCAGATTCTAAGACACCATTTGGCTCACAACCCTTGGAATCATCAAGTGGTGGCTTCTTGCTCGAGAATTTTGCTGGCAACCCTTCTTGCTTCACGTTATTGCCCTCTTGATAGCAATGCTTTTGATCAATCACATGGCTGTTTTGATGGTGGATGGTCTTAGTTCGATGAACACCCTCATAGTTTCTACTCAAGGGAGGCCGTGAAGGTAGGGGAATCCCAGATGAAAGAGGGTCATGAAGTGTTCCAGAAACTGAATTCTGAACCTCTGACAAGGAATCAACTCCATTAGCAGGAGACTCCATGAAGGGTATCTGAACAGGCTTAAAAATCCAACTCAGCACACTGAATTACCAACATGTACTCATTCAAAGAGCTCCTAATAACAGAATCTCCTACAAAAATGTCTATGAAATGGACATTTAAGCAAAGAATCAGCAAACAAATAACATAAAGGGCATTAATCAACATACATGACACATGTAATGAAATTAAAAAAAAAAATTAGAGAATCTATAAGAGACCCATTTCAGACGCAATGAATCAACAGAAAACCGTCTAACTGAGCAGAATCAATTCAGAAAGCCCCAAACAAAAAAGCTTCAAAATTCAGACACCTTACTAGTAACCCAAAAGCAAGAATCACAAACTGAAAACTTCTAAAGGACTCTTCATTAAGCCTCAAGAAAATTCAGTTAGCTAAATGTTCAGTTTTGCAAGTTTCCCAAAAACCCCATGTTCCTTTTGTTTACACTTGGCCACAAACAAGACCAAAACATGATGCAGGAACGAACCTCATAAAAAATCACCAATAATGCATTAGAGTAAAACACCCCAGGTTGAAAAGTTTGATTCTTTAGAAACCCCCTTGAGCTTTCTTTGATTCTACTGCAGTACAGTGATGAAAAACTTCTCCATAAAGAAAAAAGCAAAGCTTGGGAAACAGTGGTTAAAGTGATCACCCTAAACAAGAAAAAGGCAGAGAGAGAAAGAGAGTAAGAACCTGATCAGGCAATGTGAATGAAGCGCAAAAAATGTTGCTTTCATTCCTTCAGGGACCATGGAGGAACAGCGCAACAACCATGTTCATGAAGAAGAAGAAGAAGAAGAAGAAAATGATGAAACAGAGAGTGAAGTAACCTGGGGAGTCTTTGAACACAGCACTGACAATAGTGAAACAGCCTCTGTCTCAGATCCGATCCAAAAGGAAGGAAGGAACTAAACAATTAACACTAACAATAACAAACAATTCTAATTTCTATACACTTTCTCACTCAATCAAAATTGTTTTTATTATAAAGTGTAATAAATTGTATAATAAAATAAGTTTATACATTCCATATATTCATTATTTATTTGGGTAACAATGTTATGATATTCCAAGAATAATTAGTCTCTATTAAAAAATTAGATTAATCATTTTGGAATAAAATAAAATGTTGGTATAATTTATGCTAACTTTTTATAGAATGGAAATGGGTGAATTATAATAAAATAAAGGCATTCTTATCATAATGTAGTTTCTCTCTAATAATTCAAATTCTCCTTGTTTCTTGTTATTTTTTTTGCAAGAAAATAATGGTTTTTTAGAACACTTCATTTTCCTCCCTTGAACCATGATGCGTGAAACACTCCTTCCCATCTTTTTAAACAATAATAATGTCACCTTTATATATATATATATATATATTCTTATCTTTTTTTTTGTGAATAACCATAAATGATATATATTTTTGCTACTTGTTTTTCCAATGTGAATTGTAGAATATGGTGTGAAATTAAACTAACATAAACTTATCTCTAAGTAATTAATTTCATTTATGGTATATTGTAATATATATGTTTAAATATGGATCTTCTATTAAACTTAATAAAGTAGTGATTCAATGTAATAGTTCAATCATGAACTATGATAAAATGGATAGTAATACTAAAAAAAATATAATATCATAACTTCAAAACAAAAACTAAAATAAAACATTTTTATATCCAATTATACATAAAATTTCACATCAAAAAGTATCCTTAGAGAAGAATAAAAGCTTGAGAACATTTTTATATTAATTATTTGATACTAATAAATTACTAAAATCTAATTAACCTAAATCGGTTTTAGAGAAGAAGAAAAGCTTGAGAACATGTGGTGGTACACACTAGTTGGCTAGTTTTTAAGCAATGATTGTGGCCACATTCATGGTTTTCTCATATGATGACCCTCACTCACCTTGAACCCCAAAACAATATCTTTCAACATTCATTTATGAAATTTATGCAAATCAAACCCTAATTAAGGATACTAACTTTTGTATTTAATTTATTTATTATTATCAACTACTCCTTCAATTCTTCATTTCCTGAATTAAAGATAACATTTTTTTAATTATACTCTTAATTTAGTTAACATGAAAAGAGAAAGGTTAACTATAATAAAAAGAGGAAATATATCATAAAAATTGGTCTTTTTAAAAATTAAGTAAAGGTAGATTAAAATGTTAAATAGTAATATTATTAGATGTATATGTGTATTGAAGGAAGTTGTGACCACTAAAAGGTTGACACGTGTAATATTTCATGTGGGGCCAGCATTAGAGAATAGACAGTGTGGAATTTGTGGGACCAGGAATGAGGCAAACATGTTTGGAACAATCATTTTCAGAAAACAGTGTAAGCAATCATATTCTTTCAATATCAATCACTTTGATTCATCCATAGAAAACACCACAAGAAAACTCACTATTCATTCATAGTATAGCCACAGTAGCATCCTCCAGGACTAGAGGGATCTGCATAATCAGATGCAAAATGCTATAAATATTTTCTCTTCAACACTTTTTTAGATCAAAATTATTAAAATTGTAATCTTTTTTGACATTTACATTTAAGAAAAAAATTGTAATTCTAAGAACAATATATTTAGCCAAGTTAATTGTTCTAAGAGTTAGATTTTAGACACTATACAATGAAAACAGTTCAAGGATTCAACATTTAGATTTGTATATATAAATAAATCTATTAATAGCTCACTGTTTCTTTTTAGTGATGTAATCTTATTTGTACAAAGAAAGATTGAGTTTGGTGTTAATTATTGGCAACATAGAAGACAGTATTATGAATGAAACAGGGCTAATAGGTTTCACAGGCTGTTTATGTTGTTTATGTTGTCACAGCACAGCACAGAACAACTTGCAACATATCTGATATAATATGTAGTTTTTGTTACTCTGCTTCATATGATATGATATGAGTATATGTGAAAAAGGGTTCTGTCCTCTTGCACGTGATTAACACTGCACACTGTGGAGTGGAAAGCTAGAACCTGTGTTTCATCACACGTCCATCACAAAAGTCTCAGCTCAAAAATCACACCATCAACTTTGCATAAATAGACATAACAAGTTACTATGAACTACTAAAATATTTGGTTGCATGATGTGATTTTTCAGGTTTAACTCAGTTAATAGTTGCATTTTTTTCATGTTTTGAACCACATTGGTGTCATTCTTATCTTCTAATAAGTTTCCAAATAGGTGCTGTTTCTGCTATCATGCAGGGTAGGATGTGATTCTCAATTATAGTTTCTAAGAATTTTAGTATTATAATGTATCGGAGGAACTCTATTATTTGAATATTAGAAATCAGCACTCATGATAATAATATTATATAAAAATAGTTTAAACTTTTTTATATTTTTCATTTATACAAAGATACACTCTAAAATCAAGAATAAAGGTGATTCGATAAGTATTATGTTGGATGGTTAATAGAACTTGGTATATATATATATATATATATATATATATATTAATTTTTAAAAAAAATAATTTTAAATCTAATTCAACATTGTAAAATCAACTTTTATAATAAGGTTTATATTTATTTATAAACTATTAAGAGGTCTTATCTTTAATCGACGTAGAATTTTGAACACAAACTTTCTAATTCGTATGTAAAACTATATACTTAAGAATGATTCGATAACGATTCGAATGACATGAATAAGTCCAACAACAATTAAAGTTAGCTTATACATTCAATGATATCGCATCTAAGTCCAACAACAATTAAAGTTAGCTTATACATTCAATGACATTGTACCTAAGTTGAATAAATTGAAACAAAAATGTTACATAGAATAATGAGAGAACAGATCATAAATTTTATCAGCTTTGTATAACAGCAGATGAACAATTGGACTGATGCAATCAAATCATGGCTGGTTAACCAAACACCTTCCTACAACTCCTCATCTCACATATGGACCCATAGGCCATCCCTCCATGATTCTGCCAATGCAAATGAGAAACAATAGATCCAAAGGAAGCAATCACAACCATATTCATCAACTTATAAAACTAATATCTATGTGCTAAAATCTGATCACTCATCAACTTTTCCTGTGTGTAATTTGGGCTCAAACACATGCATTGTCTCCAATTATATGCCTATCTGCCTCTTTTGTGACTGCAACTTTGATCACCCTTTTATATGTTCTCATATAGCCAAATAGTTTGCAACTGTAATCATTTCTTGTCCTGTACTTGATGTCATGGTGTTCTCATCAAATTATCTTCTTCCTATTGTACCTTGTCACTTTTCTGATATGCAAAAGCTGTTCTTCTGAGGCAAAGGTTTTCTTTCCAAGGAAAGCCAGAGCATCAAAGAACTTTCCAATTGGGTAAAAAAGGTGAAATTAAAGAAGAGAAACTTACAATCTCAAGTCCCAACACTACACAAAACTATTAAATGATAACCAATAATCTCATATAAAGATCAAGTTTTGTTTGTCTAGAAGAAAAGATTTCATCAAAATTTCAACAACATTCAACTTGGATTAAATGAGTTTTCAAATCAACCAAATTAATAGATGTCACATAAAAATTTGTGATATGTGGTACTTTGAGAGTCCCTAGTGATTTCTTGATGAACATGTGATGGGGGAAGAATTAGAGCATGAAAAGACATAACATAACATAACCATGGAAAACTCCAACACAACGTACATAGCTGAAAAAGCATTTTGGTGGATGCACTAAATTAAGATCCCTTTACCATCATTTGTTTTTGGTCCATCACGTTTATCACAAATGCAAAGAAGAGTTGGAGATGTTTAAATGGTGGGACTGAAACACCAAAATAGTATCACTTTTCTGAAAAGCAATTCATTGACTCACTCTTGCCCAAATTAGAAAAAGGTGTCTTCTCTCTCTCAGTCACTAAGCAAAATACAAGAGAATTATAACTTCAACTCAAAATTCACCAACCAAAGCATCAATTTTGAAAAATTAAAATTGTTCTCTAACTTTTTCTTCTTTCAAAGCTAATCGTTTCAGGTAGAAGAACATAAGTTGAACAACTTTGCTTATTTTTAATTGAAGGATGAAATTTGCTTAATTTAAAGAGAGAGAGAGAGAGAGAGAGAGAGAAAGATTTGATTAAATTGAAAAACTTAAATGACCAAAATCATATATAGAATAAGGTGTTGGACTAAAAATGAAATTAAAAAAAAAATATTTCCTGTATGTACTTCTGTACTTTTTAAATGTTAAAATAATTTTTTAAATTCTTATTTATGTGAGAACAATATTGTCATTCTTTTTTTAATTATTTTCATTTCTTTTAAAATGTTAAAAACATCTTATTTTTAATTATGTTTAACATGAGACCTCCTCACCAGGAAAAGATAGAACTTCAGAAAAAATAAAAATTACTTTCATAATTAGTAATCAAAAGTTAAATTTTAATACACATTGACCATTACTTTAAGCATAATTAACAGTGAGTATAATGGAAAAATGTTTATGGAAGTTATAGAAAATAAACATGTGTGAAAGAAAAGATATTTACTACCCAATACACAAATGATGAATCCATAGGGCATATTTAAGCTATTTGACCTCTATTTTTGGAACTGCAAAGCAAAGTTTGGAAGTGTAGCGACTAAAGGGATAAAGAATGAATTAAATAAATAAATAGAGGATATGTCTTTCATATAATAAGTGGTCTTAGTGTTTTGGATTGAAAAATAAAGACAATAGCTAAAAATAAGACAAAAGGACAAAAGGACAAAATAGAAACAGTTGGAGAGGCACTTGTCCTAAAAGATAGAGGGATCATATTAATTAAAGAGATAAAAAAAAACAAACACCAAAATAATAAATAAAAAAATATATGGTGCCATAGAAGATAAAAAAGACAAAAGGCAAGCAACAAAAATTAATGTAATAAACGAGTATAGTAATAATCTAGACTATTTTTTTTATCATGACTTTAGTATTGAAACATCTATCATTTTGCAACTGTCGAGAATATTGACTTATTGCTTACAGTAAAATTTTATACTTCTAACCATATTCCCTTTAGGTTTTATAAAAAAAAAAAATTGAATTCAATTCCTTATATCGATGACATGTTAAATAAATATGACTGGAGTAAAGTAAACTGAATTTTCGCACTTCAAAAAAATCCCTAATGTCATTAAATAACAATGTATCAGATCCAGGACTGCTACATATTCTTTCATTCAAAATTGTTTTCTTCTTTTTGACATTGACACAACCTTATTGACAAATTCATAGAATAAAACGACATTTAATATAAAATTAATATAGAAAATAACAAAAAGAGGCATTTATGTCTTCATAAAATATGAAAACCAAATAAGATTTGTCATATTAAACAAAATCAACTGATAGAATAATGTGTTCCAGAGAGCGCTTCAGACATTTTTCATGCACAAAATAACAAACCAGCATGGCGTAATCATAAAAAAGATGGTAGTAAGTAGTACAAAGCAACAATAAAGAACATTGAGAATACAACCATCTGCACATTTTGCAGCTTACATGAACAAAAAAAGACTTCAAAGGGGGATCAAATGAAAATTGTGTTTGCTTAGACTTTCAAGAAATGGGTGTGCTGATAAATGAAAGTATACTTGCCAATAATCTTTTGAGAAGAAAATATGTAATCTAAGTGATCAACCAAACACAAACTACAAAGTTGCTTTGATGCTAGACATATTAGTCCTAGACTATCAGTGCTTGGTGTCCAATCTTATCTTCCATAAGGATGGTATCGGCCAGCACCATAACCACCTCTACTGCTCCCATAGAAGGGACCTCCACTAGACCCTCCATAACCACCTCCTAGGTTGCCCTCATAGCCACTTTGATAGGCACCAGCACCAGCACCACCAGAAGAACCACCACCTCCACCATATGCCCCATAATTCTCAGTTGGTCCACCGTACCCACCAAGATCATACCCTCTACTAAAGCTTCCACCATAACGACCGGCATACCCGAGGGAGGGATCGCCTCTATACGGCCCCATCGCACCAGCATATCCTCCATAACCGCCAAATTCACTTCCATATGCACTGTAAGCACTGCCCCTACCGCCACCATAAGTGCTGCCTGACCTATAACCACCAGCAACTCCAAAACTGCCACCAAATCCATCATAGGCATCTCCGTATCCAGCACTGCTGTATGAAGACCTTGAGTCGTTGTAGCGCTTGGATGATGGAGGTGCAGAGTTTGGCTTCTTTGGTTCAGCCTTCTTGATTTCCACCTACATAGGAAAAATGACAAGGTTACTTTATGGATGAAAAATGCTCTAAAAAGATAAAAAGTTCCATAAGGTTCTTGATCAGTATTGAAATAATTATGTCTAATGGCAAAAAGAAAATGCTTGTGAATGAGAAGGAGCCAACCCAGGATGGTAGTGCAAGCAGTTCGAACTAGTGTTTGGAATGCAAGATTAGAACACAAGATTACAAGAATACAAAGTAAAATGCAGGGAAAAATATCTTAATTCCCAGAAATAAAAGCCCAAGCCTAAATGGCCGAACAACCCAAGAAATATCAGATCCATTGCCCTCTCCTACACTCGTTCTCTGTCACTCCTCCTCTCCTTTTCCTTTTCCTTTTCCTTTTCCATATGCACTTTCTTCTTTCTAGAATATTCCAAGGCCTTAGCAAATAACTGATTTGGCCAACCAGTTGACCCATATTAATTTCCTATGTGGATTCTTATTAGAAAATTTCCTTTAATACTCGAAGCAATAACTACATGGAACTATGGATCTGATAATTTGTGTTCAAAACATTGCAACTAGTGCCTTGAACTCGATAGGAAGATGAGAAATCACTGCTACTTGATTATTGACATAAATTAACATTTAAAGTGACTGAAAGTTCATGAGTTATATTCTTTGAAGAAGATAATCAGATCCATTAATGAGCCTCCATCTTAAAGCTTATAACCTTTAGAAGATTTTTTTTTGGTGCAAAAGCAAATTCTAAATTATACATTTCATGGTGCCAACAAAATCAAGTTGCCAATATTTTACTGTTTTCAAACCAATTCAAAATAAACTCAGCCAAGAAGTTTAAAAATTTATTCAATCTGGATGCCAGTTACACAGTAAAGAGTAGAACAATGTAATGTCCTCGTTTCTAATTAAAGATTTCTCACCTGAGCTCCAGCAAATTCAATTTTGTTCCCCATGGATAGAAGATCATCAACTGCTTCTTCAGAATCAAATGTGATAAACCCAAACCCACGAGATCTGTTGGTGGAGTGGTCCCGCATTATTTGGTGATCTTTCACTTCACCATAGCGAGTAAAGAAGTCTCTAAACTCATCTGCACAAGTACATCTTTGATTAAAACGACCAACCAAAGGAATTGTCGTTCACTGAAGCTATTCTATGATTAGAAAGTTACTTTAGAAATCAAAATCTGTTTTAGTGTCTAACAGACTGCTAAAAGTTAACTGAAAACACAAATTTAAAGGGACAAAACGGAGTCATAATGAAAATAGTCAATTTACTTACACAAAGTCACACAAACAAAACACATCAAGATAGATGCAAATTACATGTGGCCAAGTGATTCATAAGAAGAATTTCTAGGAGAAGAAAGCTTGAACATATCAGGTACAACACAATAAGGGAGTTCTGTCTGTCTACAATATCAGAGTAAACCTCTGCAGATCCTAAACAGCACTCTCAAATATAAAAACAGTTTTCAATTCTAGGATCTGAAACTTAGATAAATTTTTACGCCCATACTGTCCTCATAGTTCGGAGTTTGCTCTCTCAAGGTGTTGAAATGTGTCCCCCTTGTTGACACCTCAGTCAAGCAGCAAAGAATTTAGCTAACTAAAGAGGCAACCTACCTTCAGTCACATTTGAAGGAATTCCACCTACAAAAATTTTCTTTGTCCTAAAATCCTTAGAGCCAACAGCTCCCCTTGGTATCGTCCGCTTAATCTCAACCTATATATGATGATCCCAAAACCATAAGAGCCAGCAAAGTATCCATTCACTAATCACTATAATCAAAACAAAAAAAAAAAAACAGGTAACAAGACATCCTTAGCCAAGACAACATCAAATTCAAGCCATACTTGTTTTCCATTGATGACATGAGGGTCCTCAATGACTTTATCAACCACAGAGGGATCAGCATACGTTATAAACCCGAATCCACGAGGTTGCCCAGTTTTCCTGTCCTTCATGATGACCGAATCCGTAATCTCACCATATTTCCCAAAGTGCTTGATAAATTGAGCTGCAACAAAATACACAGGTCAAAAGGGTAAGGTTATAATAAATCAATGTTCTGAGCTACAAATCCACAGAATTCAGAGAAGGGGCTGCCACACCCCAAAAGTAACAATTACGATAATACAAAGGCAAAGCAAGCACTAACCAATGGTCGTTTCTCTCGCTAAACCACCTATAAATATCTTTCTGCAAATTATGGGTCGAATGCAATCAGAACCGAATCTAAGAACATTATTATCGTCTAATCTAAATACCAAGAAAGTGAAAACCCTTTTCTAGGAACGGAGAAAAAATGGTTCTTTTCATGAGCTACGTTTACCCAATTGCTCCAATTTAAGAAGTTTCCGAAAAACCAAAAGAAATTGAAAGAAAGAAATGGAAAAGGGGATATTACCCGGGACTGGCACCGTCGCCGGTGAGGGATTGGGAATTGTGGGGTTCTTCTCTGTGGGAGAAGGGTGCAACACCGTCGTTGGGGTCAGCGCCACCCACCACATGCTCGTTACCGGGTGATTCCATGGCTTGCGAATTCAGGAGGGATTGCGAAAACGAAAGAGGAATGAGAAAAGAGAAAGAGAAACCCTAGATGGATATTGCTTCTCTTTTGTGTTTAAATTTTGTAAAACCCTTTATTTATTTTTATTTATTTATTTATTTATTTATTGTGAGAGAGTGAGTGGTTGATGTAGAGAAGGTAATTTCTTCTTCTACCCTCATATTTTCAATTTGCACCCCATCTGATGAAATGATCAATGTACCCTAAATGACATATTTTAAAGTTTTCATTTTTTTTTCTTTTCTTCTCTCCTCCTCCACCTCCTTCTTCTTTGAGTGAGTATGTTGCCACCTCTCCTTCATTTGGTTCAACCATGTGCCTGTCTTGGTCACTAATTGCCTTGTAGGTGTTATTTATAAAGAGTTTATTTGTTTTAAGAAATTTTAATATTATGTAATTTAGTAGTAGATTAACTATTTTGAAAAAAAATTAGATTGCATAATCTAAATTTTATTTTTATATGAGCATTTTAAATTGTATAATTTGAAAGTTATTCTAAATCTAGAATTGGATTGTGACTGCACAATCTAAAATGTATTATTGAAGAAGATAATTTATTCTAGACTGTGCAATGAAAACGCAATTCTAAACCTGGAAAAGCATTTTGGATTATTTTCTTAAAAAATGCATCCCAAATTGTGCAATTTAAAATGCTTTTTCAAATCTAGAATTACATGTCATATTACACAATCCATAATTACATTCCGAATTGCACAATCCATAATGTATTACATCTTAAGCAAATACATTCTAGATTGTACAATCGGGCATGCAATTCCAAATTTGAAAATGTATTTCGGATTGTGCAATCTAGAATGTATTATATTCTTCAAAAGTACATTTCAAATTGTGCAATTTGAAATGCTTGATATTAGAAAAATAAATTTATTAAATTGTTTTTTTATTAATATATGAATTATTTTAATATGCAGAGTTATGGTTAGAACAAGAGATAGTGCATCTTAAGGTGTTGATGGATAGAGATGTACAATGTTGGTATGTAGAAGAAATCGTGAATAAGTTGTTTATAATAGTAGTATTAATATGATGGATGCACTTGCATAAGGGCATGATTAATAGGATGGATTCCATGTATAATCTGTTGATATTTCTATACTAGTTAGTTTTGTTGATTATGTTGCTTTAAGACTATGAGAATGTGAGGTAAGAAATAAAAGCTTCACTTAATCGTGAGATTTGGTCATGTGGTATTGTTCATACTTACAAACACTCATATTTTTGTGTTAGGATCAAGGGAAATTGAAATTGGTCTAAAAAATTAAGTAAACTTGAGATCCTACATTGACAAATCAAGGTTAAAGTACTTAATTGGGGTTGGTTATTGTTGTACAACATCAATTATGAGACTATTAATAAGAGTTTGATTTATGTCTTTGTTGATATGTGATACCAATATACTAATACTTACCACATTCATTATTGATGAGATGACAATTATGATGGATGATGTGTCTACATTGCTCCATCAACCTTCACAACAATGATATCAACTATGTAACGATGAAGATGGGTCACACTTTGTAGACCTGACAAATCTATTTGGTCGACTTTTTTGGATTCCATTGGTTTTTACTTTTATCTAGTGATGCATGCATTGATGTTATATCTAGGTATAAAATTTCACATAATTTTCTCTTAATTGTCACTTTACCTGCAATGTCAACTTATGTAAACTAGTTTAAAATAAAGTTAAATTCTTCCTTAATAGACAACTTAGATGATGAATAATATGATGACATAATAAGTCTAGTCCATATAACACGAACTTCATTCAGTGATATGCTACTAAGGTCATATCTCACTAATTTGCATGCACAAGATAAATCATGAGTACGTCTAAGTGTATAAACACAACATTCACTATCAATACCAACTTGTCTAACTCAATTAACTTACTAGTAATGTCAATAAAATGTATCAATTGGTAAGATGTAAATTCATATATTTGTTACTTTTCATGTTCCATAAGTACATTACTTTATTAGTTCATATCTTTTTCTTGTGTGGCATTACCCATATATCCTTGACATATTCAACACACACAAGTCAAGGTGAACATAAAACTTTAAAGGTAATAGGTCATAACATTTTTCCAACGTTGATTTCTTTGCTCTCACACCTCTCTTAGATGACCTAGCAATTTATACTTTATTGCATTATTTAATAATCCCTATTAGTGATCGAAAAATGCAAAAGTGAATCAATTCTAAAAGAAGACCTCTCTAAGTTTTTCAAAAGCCAAACAAAGTTGTTTTCACGTTTAGATCCCATTGACAAAAAAATGTCACCCAATAGTCATCACACTCACAATCTTAAGTAAGGACAACCTATATATATATATATATATATATATATATAATGTTAAATGCACCGAGTAAGTTTATCCAATCAAGGTGTGTCCAAAACATATTTGTGACATCTCTTAAATTACCAATGAATCTATGTCAATGAATATATATGTGATGCTTAAATAATATTATTAGATGTTGCATTTCAGTTCAAAGACATTTTCCTATTTTTTAATATGTATCCTTATATTGTACACTTGCTTTATGATTGTTAAACTTTTATCATTGTGATATTTCAATGTCAATAGAATATATACTTTTAGGCTTCATCAAATCCTTTGTCATATCAATAAATGTAAATATATCATTATTTATTAATTTGTCAACATATGATTGACTTACCCATAAATTTATCAATTAGTGATTATGAATTCCACAAACTAACTTCATAATTTATTCTCCATCATTGTTCATTAGTTTTCCTTACAATTTAAAGAGAAAATCATACTTCCTAATTCTAATAAAATTATTGTAAATTCTTTCTCTATGGTTTATATTCACCACTTCTTTCACAACCTAACAATACATGTCTTCTATTGTTATTAATCATTTGTTATACCTAACTTCACTATATCAATGACAACAAATAAATTATCTTACCTTAATAAAGATATTCACAAATACATTTCAACATAATTATATATAACTTCTTGAAAATATGAAAACAATTATAGAAATATGTATCTTTTAAGTTAGACTATAACCATTTATTAGAAAGATATCACTATAATCCTTGAATTTATTCCATTCTTAGTTAAATTATACTTGAGATAATGGTCAAAACTACTTCTTTTAGTAAATTGTAGTCTAAAACAAAACAATGAGTCTTGTGTAATAGATAATCTATAACCTTACTTCTTGTTAAAAAAAAAAACTTCTTGAAACACAAAACATTAAGCATAAACTATTTTGGAACATGTGATATGGAATTATCATTAACTAATTTTGGAATATGTGTTCCACAATTGCTAATCATATCTTTCGAATTAAGTATTTTAGACTAACTTTAGTAATATCATTTTATAAATCGTTCAATATGTAACTTTCACTCATATAATTATAAATTGTATTATCATAATATACTTTTTTTCTTAAAAATCATAAGATCTATAATAAACTTAACATTCACAAATAGCGTACATTATACTTTTAGATTGTCTTATTTAGATAATATATTCCTAGATATAATAATCCAAAAGGTAGTCAAACACTGTTACGATAAACGAGTAATGATTAATTAGGAACGATGATTCCAAATTTATAAAATAATTCCCCCACATAATTACGTACATGACCATCACTTATCGCTCCCACAACTCACATTACCAATACTGTAAATCACCATCAGCACTAACAATGGAGAAAGACAGAAGAAAGTTTAAAGTGAAATAAAACTCACAATGACACATTTAAAAAATAAAAAATAAAAGTGCATATAAAAACTACGAAGGTGTGAGTATATAAATATTGTTGTGGTTTTCATGTGACTTACTTTTTCTATGGACTCTTGTGCTCCTCATTTCATGCAAGTTTTTTTGCTAAAATATATATATATTTTCAATAATTTGATTGCTTTTTTGCCAAACAAAGAAACACTCAATATTTTGATTGTTTTCACAAATAATTTATTATTTTTGACTTATATCACTGCCTTTCTCGTCAGAAACAATTTCAAGAGAAACATGTCTAAAAACTATTTCCAAAATGATGTTGTTTCTTGAAAATTTATTTAAAAACAAAAAGGGATGATAAATATTAACAATTTCAGTTTTGTGAAAAACTAAAAACTCGCCTTATATTAATTACACAATAATAAATTATACATGATCATGAAATGTGTTTCCTTTCTTTTCTTTTTTTATGAATAGCAAATGAGTTTAGTTGGTATGTTTGAAAAGTATATTTCAAACGACTTAATGACCGAAGATTGAAAATTACTTACATTTACTACTATTAATATATTATATTACAAATCCAAACAAATAATAATTTTAAATTTTATGGACCTTAATTTGAAATGAATCACTTTATCTTTGAAAACATATAAACTATTAACGGCGCAATGAATTTTTCTATATTTCACTAAAAAATATTATTAAAAAAATATTTTTCTATACCAATAAAATATAGTACATACAATAAATTAAAATGTTATAAAATAAACATAATATAAAATTAAAAGTTAGAAATTATTTTGCTCCACTTTTGTTTCCAACAACGGAATGGAATCCTTATTCCATTTTATTACTTATTACTAATATCCAAATAACAAAATGGCATTGAATCCATTCTATATCATATTTCAGTCCACTATTTCTTTATCTACCACCGCTACAAATGTATCTTATCTTACAAGTGACATTGCATTACCATCATTCAAAAAACAAGCTAGTCGGTGAAGCAATAAGGTAGAGCAATTACAAAAATCCCTACATGGTAATGAAACTGCAGGACTAACCAAAGAACGAGACAAAATATTCAATGTGATCATGAAAGAATGATAACACATTCCTAAATTTGCACAACTAGATGAGGATAACAAAATTCTCAGTTTTGGAGAACATACAACATTAGTCAGGTAAAGTTAGAGTAGTGGTAGAGTCTAAAACGTGTTCTGTGGATTAACCCTTCTTCTCCCTTCTCGCTTGTAATATGGAGTTTCATCGATGGTTCTCCTGACATAGTCTACAAACGGTTGAGGTGTTCGAGGAGACGAGTCATTTACAACAGAAGGGTTACTTCTATCAGGAGTTGTGTGCGCTGCAATGCTTGTAGTTGTAGTAACTGAGGGACTTGTTTGCTGAGATCTCTCTGGTTTGTCCAAGAAACGTGTGAAGATAACGATTGATAAAATCAACAGCAGAAAACACCCCAGGATACTTCCCCAGAAGGCTTTATTTATGGCTATGCTGGATGGAGCTGTTTCCTCAGGTTCATGGTTGACGTCTATTTCCACACGCTGGCCTGTAATGAAACAGGGAAAAGGAAGATTAAACTTTGGGATGAATATCCAACTTGATCATCAAGAGGCTGTCACTTTAATTTCTAAAAGTAATAAAATTCAAATAAGCCCGGTGAAACTGCAATCTGTCACCAACTTTAGTCAAAAATTCAAGAAACAGTATGACTTCAGTGATAATATTAACATGATTTCGAAGGACTAAGGTGACATTAAGTAGTTAACTTTAGGGTAAAATAAAAGCTTAGAGACTTATTTTAAATTTTCTTCCTTTTGCGACTAATGTGACTGCGCTTTATGCTTTCAGAGACTAAAATAGTGAACTCTTAACAGACTTCAAATTTGTTTGAATAAACTTCCCTACAAGTTCATATGTATACGAAAATAAATCGACTAAATGAAACAAATTTCTCCCACAGGTTAATTTGAATAAGCTATTTCGTTTGTTTCATTTTACTTATTTTCTTCTCCATAAATGTTTATGAAGAAGTATACCCAAACAGTGTTGAGTTTATTCCCTTTTGAAAAAAAAAATTATAAATGCTGAAGGAAATTAAGTAATATAAAGCTTCACGAATATGTAACCATTGGCTGGGAGTGTGATGAGGATTTTGTCTTTGAATCTCTTGGATTTCAGAAGTTGGACCTGGAGACATGAACAAGAAAAATAAATTCGAATCTATTTTAAACCCAAAATCAGAACATTTATTGCATGTTAACAATGGAAGTTCACTTGATAGCTCTGCAACTTTTCAGATGATATTTTAGCATTGGATTGCAGTACACACAAAAGAAATGCAAGGCTCCTAACTTTTCAAATTTAGATTTGACCAGTGATGAAACCTATTGAAAGTACTCACCTCGTAACGTGCAAACCCACGAATGCCAATATCTTCTCTATGGACGAGACTGATCATAATCAAATCTCGGTGATACCAGTTAATTTCAACATCTATAACAAAACGGCGAACGGGTTTATCTTTACATATTGTAGAAGACAGTAACAAATTTTTATACAACTATGCTCTCAACAATTAGTGAAGATGACAAGAAGGAAGATCTCCATGGGACCCATCAGAATGATTTACATCACCCACCAGGCCACATTATTTTTATAAAGAGCAACTTCTGACAAAGTATTGGATGATCAAGCAACAAAATGAGGTCATCACGCAAGATAAAAAAAACGAAGATATGCCATCTTACCAGTATTTCCCAATATGGTAATGCCAGTTTTGTTATAGCCTGGTGTCAGATTCAGCAGCAACGGATTCTGAGGGGGTGGGGGTAACATATTAACATCATAAATTAATTTTTTATTTCACAATCAGGTAGTGGGGAGGGGTCCAATGAATTTACAGAAATAAAGGAGAGCAAACTGATCAAGAATCCAGATCAAGAAAATTACAGGCACTAAACTTCATAAATCAAGCACTCTTGCCTAATTCTGAAATGTAATTTGAAGCAACGAAATGAGGAAGAATAAAAGGATCCACACCTTGCTCATCTCCATTATAGAAAATCCTCCAATAAAAAGTGCTGAAGCAGATCCAGAAATATGTTCGTTTTCAAGATAAGCAGAAATGGAGAGTGATACATCCGGCCTCATGCCTTCTAACTTAGGTACTGAGTGCACCAAATGCTCTGGTGAGTAAGGGAAAAATAAGCAATATGAATTGCCAGAGTCCTGATCCAGCCATGGCTTCACGTACCTTCAGTGAACGAAGGTAGAAGATATATCTAAGAATGAATCGTTCATTTTGAATAATCAAATGAGAGAAATGATTAAAGATCTATACCCCACATATGGCGGATCTACTCTACAATTGAATAAAATTCTCTTGTTTTCTCCAGGTACATCAAGGGATTCACTGTAGGAATCACTATTACAATCTATTCAGTCAGAAAAGCAGGTTGCTTTCATTGAAACCAAATGAAAGTCTAGAGTTATATTTCACAAACCTGAATTTCACGGAGAAGTTGTATCCTTTCGAGGGGTATGGGACATTAGTTAACATCTCGTTTGGACCAAGCACAGAAATATAATCTCCTTTCAACACTGTAATTGTTGTTTGCAGTTTTGATCCTCCATAACGGAAAGATACTGCTCATAATAACATTCAATGAGGGAGTAATAATTGTTTATAGAGCAAATACTCCAGAATGACAATTAAAAAGTTCATTTTCAGTACTTAAATCTAGCACCTTGGGCTGAACCTTGCCCAACGGCTTTGGCCATCCCAGATAGTGTATCAACTGATACTACACTTCTATTTGTAGTAAACCACTGTCCAGAAACTGTATCACTCAAACCTGAAACATAAAGGTAAAATGCATTATCAATTGGGAATCATTTGCTAAAAGAAAAAGATTAAATGCCCTGAACTCAAAACTCAGTCAAGCAATTGAAATAACTATCTACTCCAGTGCTGGGTTAATAAAGTAACTCTCCCAAAATCATGTTAGACAAATATAAAAATGGTTTCATTACATCTCTGGCAAATACAAGTTACAACTTTTTTAGAGAAGAAAATTGTTTCTAGAGATATATCACATTTTCAGAAAAATAAATTAATAGCAACCACCCAAAACGACCACACCTTTTATGCTTAGGTTAAGAGGACTTCCTATGTGAAGAACTGGATTTTGAGGATATATATGGGCACCCACTCTAATCTGCAAAACGTGGAAAAAAATACATAGATTCAGATAGTGGAAGATACTTAGGAAGTGGGGAAGCAAGTTGAATAAATACAACGTGTCAGATGTATAACTTGCACAGGGACAATTCATTAGGTGACAGAGATACATCGAAAAATGCATATATCATTTATATGACAGGTTGCATGTGTTAAAAAAGACAAAGCACAAATCCCTATTTATACTTGTATTTTTAGGCTTTTAATTCTAACTAAATAAGAAAACAAGTCTAGATGTAATAAGGAAATATAGCAACTATTTTTTATTCTGTTTTTTTTCTTCCTTTTTCAGAATTACTTGTTAAAAAAAATAATTTGCTAACTAGCTCTAACTGATACTAACAAGGGCTAACAGATAGCTAATATTAACAGACATTTTAACAAATGAGAGAAAGGCCTGCAAGATTAACTCGGTTCTGATAAGGTAAATCACCTTGAAAAAATTATAAGCCAGTTAAGGTGTATCAGACATCAGAATGAATTATTTTAATACTGTTAAAGTATAGGTTCTAAATTTTAGCATACACCATAGGAGATTAAGATATGTACGTAGAACAGTATACAACTTCATGCACATTTCTGGGGAAAACTATTACTTACCAGCACATAATCTGATTTTTGCAGATCTTCACCAATTGATACACGCACAAGAGCTTTACCATGCCGAATTGCCTTCAACCATCAGCAGTCAGGACAACAATTCTATTAATTTACTTAGCTGAGCAAAAACATTTCACGGATAGTAAACCGAATAAAAATGCCAGACACTAAAAAACTGCGTAGACTCTAAACAAATATTGTTTGTTCTAAAGCAATGCACTCATTGATAAGTTCTCTTCTCTGTTTTGTAGAGGTTAAATAGAAGAGAAAGAAATTAGAGGGAGAGAGATATACATGAGACTTAAGATGAAAATATGATAAAAGGGGCTTAAGAGATTGATTATCTCTCAGCTGATCTTTGTTATTTATAGAAGAAAATTACATCAGGAACACCAAAAGGTACAAGAAATTAATGCTAATAAGTAAACAGCTCATATAACAGTTTTCAAATACAACTACTTACTACCTACACTTCATACATATTCTAACATTCCCTCAAGCCAGAGCATACAAATTGTATGTACCAAGCTTGGAACAAATAAATTCAATTCGAGTCCACTTATGAATTTTGTTAAGACATATGCAAGTTGATCATTGGATTCGACAAACTCAGTACAAATTTCCTTGGACAACAACTTTTCCCAAATAAAATGACAGTCAAGTTCTATGTGTTTAGTCCTCTCATGAAACACTGAATTGGAAGCAATGTAAAGATATAAAGTAAAGACATAAAGATATTCAAAAGTTTAGACTGATCTTTCATTAAGTAAACCCAAGTGCAAGGGGAATATTCATAAAAAAAAGTGACAAAGTAAAGAAACCAAAAGGATGAAACTCGACTTGGATCCCAAATATCAGAATGAATTATAGAAAAGACAAAGTTGCATCATGATTTAGTTCTTTTTGGAAAAGAAGACCGAATATGTGTTCCTAATTTACATGACTCACATTCTAAGACTTGGAATTTGCTAAGTTTGGGAACCATCCTTTTTAATTTTGATGAATATGGATGACCCAAGTAATCATGTAGAAGCATAGGAGATGGGGATGCTAAACAAAGACATATGCCTAGATAGTAGAATCTCCTAGATTCATGTGCTTCACCATATAATCAACTTGATTACACTCTTGTATAACAAAAGAATTTGCGTAGGTTATAGAGAAATTTAAAGATTTAGTTAATTGACTTAAGGAAATTAGGTTAAAAGAAGAAGTATTTATTTTGAGTGTGGCCCATCCTCTTAGAAAAGGAACATTGAGGAAGTTTGTATCCACTTTGAGTAAAGAAAGGTATATTGAAGGAACAATTCACCAATAATCAGAATTTCAGCAATAACCTACACTCCACACCTAGTACCAACTATAAAAGTAGGCAAATAGTGGTAGAGGAAGAGGATGAGAGAGGAGCCTCTAAAACAAAGCTGAAACCAGAAAAACAATGGTCAAAACAAGGACAAGGAGTTCTGGTGAGCCTTGTGGAGAAGATGCGGTGTTGTTCTGGTGATGGGAAGGTGGCACTTGACCTTCATGCACCGAGCTGCAATGGATGAAGATGGCTCTTGTGGCAATGTGTGGCAGAGAACCATTGGACGTGACCAGGTAGGTTGGACATCACACAACGAGAAGTACCAGATCGGGTGGTTGTTGGACAAAAAGACGGCAAACGGCGGTAGACGACAACAAAATTTGGTCTATTCACTGTATTTCAATGAGACGAACCAAACTAGGTGTTTGTCATGACAAAACAATGCCTAGGGAGAGATGACGACAATGGAGGATGATGGTGGACGACAGTGGACAATGCAAAACTAGTAAAATGGGATCGACCTACTCACCAACTTAAGACTGAAAATATGATAAAAAGAGCTTAGAGATTGATTATCTCTCAACTGATCTTTGTTCTTTATAGAAAAAAATTACATCAAGAACACAAAAAAAGTACAAGAAATTAATGTTAGTAAGTAAACAACTCATATAGTAGTTTTCCAATACAAGTACTTACAACCTATATTTAATACCTATTCTAACAATGAGAAAGGAGAAACTCTCCTAGTTTGACATGAGAGAAAAAGGTGAGAAAGAAATAAAAGGATAATGGGACCTGCCACTTTCTATTTTCTTGTGTTGTGAGTGTAAAGAGAGAGAAACATTGTTTTACATCTTTCCTAAAGTAGCCTTATATCTATTTATAACATTATTTTTCAGAAGAACATAATTGTCTATTTAATGAAATTTCATTTTCTTTCTCTTCCCTTTTTTTAATGTTTCTCTTGTAGCAAACAACCCTTAAAAATATACTCTTTCTCACTACTTACTTTCTATCTTCTCCCTTTCCATTTTCTTTCTCAGACCAAACAAAGCATTCAAGTTGAATCGCAAGGATACATAAAGTTCACTAATTAAGTCTGATCATGATAACACAATGCAGGCTCGGCTTTGTTAGAGACCTAAGTCCTAAAGGACAGTTTTCAAGATAAAAAGAAAGGTCATGGTTCCAAAAATCTATGATTGTGCAAGCTGCATGTTCTTGTGCAGCTTGTTGCTCCAAATTATAAGAACAAGGGGACCAAGAAGATTGATTTCCAGTAAAGTCATTAACAAACCTTGATATGAACATTGCCTTTTCCATCAGCTGTTTTGTTTACATAGAGAACATCAGGGTAGTTAGTTTCAGCATAAAAAGGCACTGCATTATAGGCTTCGTGGAAAGGATTTCCTGTTGAACCACAGTAAGAGACAATAAAAGATTACTACTTTCAGTTCGAAAGTTCCCGTATGTGATTTATTATCAAGGAGGCATTGATACCTAGAGCATCATAAAAGTTTGTTGGAAGATCAAGTTCTGCACCAACAGCAAGGTTAATCACATTGAGGAGAACCTCCTTGCTGGCTATTCTAATTTGAGCCACCTGATCATATTAAATAAATTTATGATGTTAAGAAAATTTCCAAACAAATAGCATACATCCATAATGCAAATGGCATGGTTTATCATCTGCACTCAGATCCACACACATATATAAACTATAACATGGATATATAAATACAATGGATATAATTTTATATATGAATGGTCGGTCCATTAAGCATTTGATGAATTAATTCAATCCATTAAACTTCAGTGTAGTAATTAGGGGTGTAAGCAGATTGCAACCAACAACCAATCCAACCCAACCTGGTTACACTTTTGCCGATTGAGTTGATTTTTTTCTACGAAACAAATTAGAATTGGGATTAGTAATGAGTTTATGAATTCAAACCTAATAAACTCAACATCTCCATATTCCTTATTTTGAAGGATTCGATTATTACAAAGAGAAGATGAGAATGTATCTGGCGTCATTATTATCAATAAAATAATTATTTATTTTCTTACATAGTTCAAGTATATTTCAGTATTTTTACAACTACTGTCATTTTCCTGTTGCAAGTATTGTTTCTAGCTTTATAAGAATTAGGAAACATTGATTTTCAGGTATTTTTTTGTTAAGTTAAAATGGTAACTATCCGTTTTAGTCGCTGAACCTGATGACTCAACCCAACCAGGGTTGGGCAGCTAAATAAAAAGGGATAAACCGAACCCAATCCAATTATACTTAATTGGGTTATACTGAAACTAGACTAAATAAACTCAACCCGATCCACTTACATACCTAAATGAAATCTGATGGATTTAGTTATGGAATTTAAAGATGGGCAATGGATTAATGGATCTCTCTCCCGTCCCTACCCAGCAGTTAAACACAGGACATTCAGGTTGACAGAGAAAATGAAGAGATTTAGATTTCTTGTAAAATGAAGTTTTAACCGAAGTGTAACTGAGTACAATCAAATATATTAGCTAACTAATCTGTAACAAACATAACTGCGTACAGTCAAGTATATAGAGTTCTCTAGCCTGCTGTACAGAAATAGAAAAGAAAACAATATTTTGCAGAGTAACTATACTCTGATAAAGGAGAATAACAATTGTCAGCACAAGGCTAAAAGCGCACAAGCATGTTAAAAATTTAATGTAACACAGTGCAGCTATCTCTCAGCACAATGCAACAGTGTACAAACAAGGAAAACAGATTTAAAACCATTTATTATTTTAAATATCCTTTGCATAAAGTTATTAATCAACACCAACACCTGTAAAAAAGAGTCAGTACAAGCAGAAAGCATAATGTCACAAGGCTGTAAAGTTGTACTCTCATTAGTCTCCTGAGTGCCAAGAAGTGGCACAAGTAAACAGTAAGTGAAAGAATATTCCATACCTCAGAAACCTTGACACAAGAAGCAATCTCTGTTCTTCCTGTTGTACGATCTTTAGCTTGAATACAAGCAAGATTATTACTTTTGGTAGTTTTAATTCTGTCCCCATCAATGAATATGGCATCTTTTTGCAGAGCTTCATTTTTCTCCAAACTTCTCAATAAAGAATAGCTGATGGTTCCCCTGCGATTCCGACTATCATATTGTGCATAGGATTCTGACAGTGAAGGCAAACGGCTTGTCATTGTATAGTAGGGAGGAAGAATCCAGGTTATGGGGACTCCCAAAGCCAGTGGAAGATCAGGAATCACTGTTACTGACAAAGATGAACTGTAAAACTTTGACTGTGCCCTTGACCCTGAAGTTGAAAGTTCACACGAGAAAGACACAGCAACATTGGTCCTGCCTGCAGATCTGAAAAAACAAACATTCGGAACTGAATCACAGATTCCTCGACCCTATTTTTGAAATTGTTTATAATTATTTCTTCATTGAGTTGTTGTCAAACCCTGTGTACACTTTTACATTGCTATTACAAGGAACTAATTTCAGTAACAAGAAACAAAAACTACAGGAAAACCAACATATTACAAGGAACTAATTGCAGTAACAAGAAACAAAAACTACAGGAAAACCAACATGAATATTAAGAAGACTCTATACCAATGATAGATATTAACTGGAAGCATGATAAACATTTGGATTCAGACATCTAATAATTAGATAAAAAACAAGTGAGAAAGAATTATACATACAATTATGATACACTGGAAGGCGGGAGAAGTTATAGTATACCAAAATACTAAAGTAAAGTACTATTGAACATTCTTTATCACGTAATATTATTCTTAGACGTCAAATTACTTAATACCTTCCATACAAGACATTAATAAAGCCAATGTTATTCTCATCAAAATAACTATTAACTTGACTTCCTGCTGAAGTAGTAAACTGGATCCTATCCCCGGGCAGGGTCTCTGCCACCTTGAAGCTCAATACCTGTAGAAACAAAGACAAGATTATTTAGATTACCTTTGAGTATAAGGACGGACAGATTACACTCTTGAATTGACAGTTTTAAACCCCGGTGTTTATTTTAGTATGCGGGGGGTTGGAAGGTTGTGCTCTTTATTAGAGGTGAAAGCAAGTTGTATCCAACCCCTGAACCTAGCCAACACAACCTAATTAGATTTTTATGGATTGAGTCGGGTTGAATTTTATTTAGTATACCCAATTAGAATTTGATTGGGTGAAATCAAACTTAATGAACTTGACTACATGATAAATACAGAAAATATAAGTTTTCAGGCGAAGTTGTAAGAAGCTTTGTTTCCAATCAGTTGTATGTAAAAAATATGTAGGCAGTAAGCTATAATTAGGGAACTACTTTTCTTGAATTAAAAACGAACAATTCATTGGTATTTAAAGGAGAAATGAAATCCTAATAAAAAGAAATAAATCTCCATACATAAAGACTTCAAATCAGGGGCAAATCTACCAAATAAACTATTTCTTACAGACAAATCTATATTTATTATTCAATCAATCTATATTTATTGTACAGTAAATGTGGAATATTTACACCCATATTTCAACAAAATCTTTACTATTTAGATCTCAACACACTTTCCTTCTGGTTCAATAGTTTCTTGCCATTTTTCTTAATTGTAATATGATTTTTGAGCCATACAGAATTTAAATTCCTAGGAGAGTAACTTTTGTATACAGTGTGTACTCGAGTTGCAGTATGCCAGTGCTATATAATGCAGTTAGAATAAAAGTAGTCTGAATTAGAATTTATTGAAAAGTTGTTGTGTGCTTTGTGCTATACCGAGTTCCGATATTACCTTCACTCTTTCAAATTCATTCTCTATTCTTTTTGTATTTTTTTCAAGTTGATGTTAGAGCAAGTCGATCCGACTCCGCCTGTCTATCCAACAAAGAAATTGTCATCCGATCACTGTCCGCAACCGTCCAACACCGTCTGTTGCCGATGTTTCGTCCATGCATTGGTCCAATGCGTCTTGAAGAGTGCAAACCAATCTTGGTGGCCGCACATCCAAATTCGCCCGCCGAGTCATCATGTGTCGTCACCATCTTGGCTGACCTAGGCTCGTGTGTCTCACATGCCATCTTCCAATGGTTGAAAACCTTTTGGACCACCACGGCTTGGCTCGGTAGAGTCTTTTGAGCTCATTTCCGTCCTCTATTCTTCATTTCAGTACCATTTGCTAAGTCGTCTAGAGTTGCTCATCGTTTCTCTCTCCAGAAACCTTAGAGTTGACCTTTGATCTTTCTGTGTTGCCTTATAGGACTGTGTCCCTACCTTTACCTTGTTTCAACATGTCTTCAAGGACTATTTCCTCTTTTTCAGGGACTTCTATAACTTCGAAGAAATTAAATGGCAAAGCTACTTATCTTGGTCTGACTTAGTTGAACTTTGATATAGAGTATCACCAGATCAAGTTCAACAGTGGAAAAAAAATTATTTTTAGCTTTATGCTCTACTTTGGCAATTAGTAGAGCCCACTATTTGAGCACTCTCAGGTCATTCAAAGCTTATAACTCCTTTTGGAATAAAGGCCCAAAATATTTTTGCAAACAATATCCAACACCTCTACGATTATGCTAATCAATTAACTTCTCTCAAGCAATTTGAGAATGACATGAAATATTTTATTGCTAAAGCTCAAACAGAGGTTGAGGAATTGAAGATGTTCTTGAAAGTTGACTCCTTAAATGTGATAAAAAATTATGATTCTCCATGCAATGAATCCATATTTTGATCAAATTTTAACTAGTCAAGAAGTTCCTTCTATGAAAGACTTGACAAGACGACTCCTTCGTGTTCCAACTCTTAAGATAGATATATTCAAGAATTTGTTTAGTCTTCTACCATGATTTCTACTCGTGGAAAAGGAGGGTGTGGTGGTAGAAGGCATCCTCAATGTGCATATTGTAAAAGAATGTGTTGTACCCAAGAGAATCGTTACTCTTTACATGGCTTTTCTGACAAGGCAGCCAATATTTCTAAATCTAAAACTTCTGAGCCAAAGTTCTATAATGAAGAATATCAAGAATATTTGAGGTCAAAATCCAATAGCCAAGCACAATCATCTTCAACTCCTCCCAGTTGGTCAAAAGGTTGCATTTTACAATCTATGGAGAGTCAAAATCCATGGATAATTGACTCAGGTGCCTCTGATCATATTTATGATAATATCTCTTTATTCTCTTCTCTCTCCTTCCTCAAACACTTCATTTCATAACCCTAATCAATGGATCTAAAGTAGTTTTCCAAGAAATTGGTCAAGTTTCCCTTACTCCTTTAAACTTAAAAATTTGTTCTTTTTCTTCTTGCCTGTCCCTTTAGTCTCATTTCTTTAGATTGCATTGTTGAGTAACATTTGATGTCATTGTTGAGTAACATTTGATGTCAACTCTTTTGTTATGTGGGAACACAGTACGAGTCGAATGATTGGTGGACACGAATCAAGAGGCATATCCTACCTTGGTACTAACTCATCTGTATCTTATGTTGCATCCTCATGTCCTAAACTACTACATGAACGCATAGGTCATCCTCATTCGTCAAAAGTAAGGAAGATGGTTCCTGATCTTAATAATCTCCAAACTTTAGAATGTCAATCGTGTCAATTGAAAAACATGCCCGACCTCCTTTTCCTAAACATTTTGAATATAGATGTAATATCTATTTTATATTTGGGGTTTAGGGTTTAGTATTTTCCATTCTTTTGTATTTTCTCAAGTAATGCATTTTGAAATGGAAAAATAAAGTTGAAGATATAGCCAAACCTTTTCATCTTCAATGGTCCACCGGTAATTTTTACATAGCTCATAGAAAGAAAATAGAGTACCCTGATAAAACCAAAAGGGTTGTCAATATTAGAATTTGAAATACAATAATGCATAAATGAATGGAAACTTGATTTTAACTGTCACCTCAGGAAATAATGGATAAATTGGCAATTGGCGGCCAATCCCAAGTTGTTCACTCTGCACATGCAACATGATAGTAGACGGAATTCCCACCCTCAAAATAATCCGTGCTTCACAAATCACAGTAGTACCATTTACGAAGACACTAGCAGTAATTGTCTGACAATAATAATATCTTGGATTAGACAAATATCTTCCACCAACCATATATGATTAAAAGTAAAAGGCATGACACACAAACTGTTATAAGAATAAATATAAATGAATCATACAAAATCAAAATTAAAATAATTAGCATGTCCATTCCAGCAAAAAATATTAAAAGTAAAAAAAGGAAAGAGTAAATCTGAGGAAGATATAACATACACTGCAAAATCAGAAAAAGAACACTGATGAAAACTCTTGACCCTAACATGCACACAACTCTAAATTGACAGTATAAAAAAGGTCAACCAATCAAACAAGAAAAGTAAACATGTCCGATTCCAGGATAAGACATGCACCCCAAAAAAACTATCCATTTTCAAATTGGTAATGAGACTAAATATCCTCAAGTTTAAGCCATTTGGTGTAGACCCAAGAACAGCTTAGAGATATCCAACATATTCCTTTCAGACTCGCTTTTCAAATTGATATTGTTCAAGACTAAATATCCTTAAGTTTAAACCATTTGGTGAAGACCCAAGAACGGCATAGAGATATCCAACATATTCCTTTCACACGAGTACTTTTGGCCTTATGGCAGTGTGGGAAACACACAAAGCCCAGTTTATCAATGCGAATTAATTTAACTATGAAGAACGGGGAAGCAATGATCAAAACTCTAACCACATGGTCAAAAATTCTAATCCCATATTGACAGCAGAAGTATGTGTTAAACTAATTTTTAACCCTTTATACATTAAGGTCTAAATTGAACATAATTTTCAATAGAAATTAATAGTTTTAGTGAATGAAGAAACCCAGATTGTTTTAACATGAATTTGAAGATGGCCAAAAAACAGTGAGTATCATCTCAGCTGACGTATATGTATATATATAAAAAGATGAGTACAAGTTAGTATCATCTCAAAGAGGAAGGCGCCTATGTTTCTTAACCTAAAGCTAGGTACACCCAAAAATAACTTCCATAAAAGCTGTAAAACAAAATAATAACACCTATTTCAACAATCCCCCTCAAGGGATTGTTAAGTGTTAGTCAATTTGCTAAAGATAATTCTGTTTTTTTTGAATTTCATTTTGATAAGTGTCTTGTCAAATCTTAGGGGACAATAAAGTTCTTCAAGGAATTGTTGGTGTTGATGGGCCTTATTCCTTTAATAATCTCAAGCTTCAAAATCATTCCCTCAGCTGCATTCATCCTCTAAACTTCTCAGTCATTCAGCCACAACTAGCTCCTTGTTTGGTAGTATTAAGGCTGATACAAATAAAGCAAATATTGTCATTTTGTCTTCTGTACATAATATCTGCTTGTGGCACAATAGACTTGGTCATCTAAACTGTCATGTAATGCAAATTGTAATGACTCATTGTAAAATTTCTCCATCCAATAAAGTTGACTCTTACTTTTGCTCATCATGTTGCATTGGCAAATCACATAAATTGCCTTCTCATATCTCTAAATATGTGTATTCTCCTTTAGAACTTTTTTCACTGATCATTCACAACTTGCTCGCCTTACCTCTCATGCTGGATATAAATATCATGTGTCCTTTATTGATGCCTACTCAAGGTTCACTTGGATTTTGACAATAAAATCTAATTGACTGTTTTTCAAACCTTCAAATCAATGGTTGAGTTACAGCTTAATTCAAAAATTAAAAATATTCTATCTGATTTTGCAAGTCTCCTTTCCTTTTGTTCTTTGTGACAATGAGTGTTGTGTCTATTGCTCACAATCCGGTATTTCATAATCACACTGAACACATTGAGATTAATGCTTTCTTTGTGCAGGAGAAGGTTATGGCAAATCAACTCTACATTTATCATATTCCCGCCCTTGATCAATGGGCAGATGTGCTGATCAAGCCTCTATGTTTAGCTCGTTTTACTTTTCTTAAAGGCAAACTCAACGTGAAAAGTTTTTCTTGTGAAAAAAAATCTTCTCCTAGAGTTTGGGGGGGGCTGTTAGTATAAATAAATATAGTTAGAGTGTACAGCCGTTAGTTTTTTACAGTTGTCAGCTATTATTAACAATAGCTCTTGATGCAAGTGGTGCCTATATATAAGTTTGTACTTCTCTTATTTCAAGTATGATGAAATATAAGAGTTTCAGTTTGTTCCTCTCGTTCATCTTATGTAAGAGATCTTCAATAAAAAAAAATGTGTTACATCAGCAAGTTGTCAGTACTAGTAACAGGCCAGAAGACAACAAAAAAGTACAAAATCTACCTTGTGTAGATGTATTAAAGCATGTGGTTTGAGAAGCGTATGCATAAATTTCTATATTAGATAATGTGGATTAATTAGGAATATTAGATTTTATGATCAAAATAAATTATGGAGGTATGGATGAATTATGAATGTTATATCTGTCCAAATTTGTAGGATCAAGTTAAAGGGAATAAATCTCAATCAGATCAGATTTTTTACTTAGAAATATCTCTGCTATTCTGTTTCCTTATTTGTGGGAGATTTGTTTCTAGTTAATGTGTGATTTATTTTCCTTATTTATTGCAGACTTGATCTGCACAAATATAAGTTGTATCCTCTGCTATTGATCTCAATCCAATAAGAGAATATTTTTCTACAGATAACAAATTAGAAAAAAAAAATAGTTAAACAAAATAAGGAACAACAATAAGTCTGAACAGGATTTCACATCTTACAGTGTTCCCAGTAGAACTTGCTGAGACTCGTCCGGAATATCTATCAATACTTGCAATTTTATCATTTTCAATTGTGTACTCAACATGAACACCGAGAGTTGGGCCTCCTTCCATGGTAAGCTTTATGTCATCATAAAGCCAAGAAAATGAGAGAAAACAATGGTGTAAACTTCACGACAGACCAATATTGAATGCACCAAAATCCAAAGATAAACAATCGCAAAAAGAAAATGCTAAAAGATGTAGACAACAAAAAAGGTATGGGAAAGAGACACATGAGAAAAAACTGAATTACTTCACTTGGTTTTTCCTGACTCGCTCAAGAACAAGGAATTATAGGCTCCTTAAATGACTCTAGATTAGATTCAAGTAAGCCAATCTTGACAAATAATAAACTTTAGGTGACTGCTTGTAAAAACAAAGATGCAATTAACCTAGTAAATACATGAATTCTGAACTAAAAAATAAATATATGAATCTTGATATATCAACAATATTGTGAGCAATTATTTTACAAAAAAAATGTCACCTTGCTGTTTCCAACTGAAATAAAAAATAAATCCAAGAGAAGAATTTAGTATCTGTTTCTTTCAAAGTTCACATTCTCTCAAATTTAGTAATGAAAAAACAACACCTGTACTTTGGAACATACCACATGCGATGCACCAGGTAGTAGGAAAATATTGTCAGGGTGTATTCTTGGGGCTGCGTAAACTTCCACCTTAATAGCTTGACTTTGTATTACGTGTCCCGAGTGTTGTACAGCACTGACCTGGTTTCAATAAATAACAAATAAGCTTGTAGAGTTTTCAAAAGTCTAAAGAATTTTGACTGAGATGAAGATCAAAATAATAGACGATGACCATAGACTTACAGAAAGGGTTGTAATTCCAAGATGTCTCCCTTTTATTTTAAAACTTGGTGCATTAACATGTCCACCAACAAGACTTGAGAAATCATCAGTGTCCACCAGTTCAATTATACTATCTTCAATGTGTACATGAAGATTCATGTAAACAAACTGCGTAACAGTTTCCAACTCAACAAATTGCCACTCAAAATAGAAAAAAAAAAAAAAAAAAAAAAAAAAAAAAAAAAAAAAAAAAAAAAAAAAAAAAAAAAAAAAAAAAAAAAAAAAAAAAAAAAAAAAAAAAAAAAAAGAAAAGAAAAAATAAGAAAGGGAGG
>Ga0099824_1000360_pt1 | contig 50810 bp, 25 predicted proteins | sample SiratrowhiteBW_FD_76837 | JGI IMG/M metagenome (GOLD analysis project Ga0099824, IMG submission 76837) | Root nodule microbial communities of legume samples collected from California, USA - Siratro white BW | ecosystem: Host-associated > Plants > Roots > Nodule | place: USA: California... | reverse complement strand
TTATTAATTTAACAATCTTATTTATTTTAAAATTTTATTTAAATATGTTCAAATTAATTTAATATTTTTTATTTAAAATAAATAAATAATTTAGAAACGTTATTTATTTTAAATTTTTATTTATGCAGGATTCGGACTAATTTAACAAATTTATTTACTTCAAAACTTTATTTAAGTAACATTGTGAATAATTTAATGTTTTTAGTTAAAATATTTAAATAATTTAGAAACATTCTTTATTGCAAATTTTTATTTATTTAGAATTTTAATAATTTAATAATCTTATTTATTTCAAAATTTTATTTAAGTAACATTATGAATAATTTAATGTTTTTATTTAAAATATTTAAATAATTTAAAAACATTCTTTATTGCAATTTTTTATTTATTTAGGATTTTAACTAATTTAAAAATCTTATTTATTTCAAAATTTTATTTAATTAACGTTTTGAATAAATTAATATTTGTATTTAAAATATTTAAGTAATTTAAAAACATTCTTTAGTTTAATTTTTTATTTACTTAAAATTTTGAATAATTTAACTATCATATTTATTTCAAAATTTTATTTAAGTAAATTTTTGAATAAATTAATATTTTTATTTAAAATATTTAAATAATTTAGAAACATCCTTTATTTCAAATTTTTATTTATTTAAGATTTTGAAAATTTTAAAAATATTGTTTATTTCATTCTCCCATATAATAAGATTTGAATAATTTAATTTTTTTTAGTTATTTAAAATTTTGAATAATTTATTTACTTTTTAAGTTTTTATTTATTTAATATTTTGAATAATTTAAAAATATATTTCATATTTTTCTTTCAGTAAGAATTTAAATAGTTTAAGATTTCTATTTTTTTAAGAATTTTGAATATATTATAAATGTCATTTACTTTAGATTTTTATTTTCTTTTTCGTTTGAATAGTTATATTTTTATTTGTTTTGAATTTTGAATAATTAAGAAAGTTATTTATTTCATATTTCTAAAATTTTGAATAATTGAAAATTTTTATCTATATAGAATTTTAAATAATTTAAGAATATTATTATAAGTTTTTATGAAATTTACAAGTTTGTTTAAATCTTTTATAAATATTTTTCTTATTGATTTTTTAAGTCATAATTTGAATAAATTTGATATGTATTAAAAATGTATTTAAATTCTATTTTTTTACTTATGTACTTATCGTGCTATATATCTAATTAATCACAATTTATGAAATTAATTTTAATCATGAGAGGAAAGATCTATTCTTTTCATAAATTAGAAAACACAAATAAATGATATCAGACAAATTAATTATATTTAATTGTAAATTAATTATAACTCTTTCACATATTTTGTAATTACATTTTTTGAACAATTTAAAAATAAAAATCTATTACTCACATCTAACAAATTAATTATATTTTAATTTTAATTATTTTTAATCATAAGGATAAATTTATAATCTTATAATTTTATCTTTTAAAATTAAATTATCAATCACAAACTTTTGTAATTTTTTTTTCACTTCACTGTTGGAAATAATACATTATAATCAATTATGGGAGAGTATTTACATCGCTTCCCTCGTCATGTAGTGCCAACCATATAGAAAAGTGCATTGCATTTTACATCATTTCCAAAATCAATATAAAATATACAAATATTACATATGATTTAAATACAAACCAATTTAAAAAGGCATTTCAGATAACAAAACAAAAACAAAAATATGTATTGATGTTAGTTAAATTTATTAGTAGGAGACATCAATTGTAACTTATTACTTTTACTATTATTATTATTATTATTAATATTACAATTATTAGTATTTTACACATATATGTAGGTATGCCACTTTGACTAATTTAATAATCTTGTTTGATAGGTATCTTCAAAGAATACCAATTTCTTTACATAAAAGAGTCAGGTCCTTAAGTATACATACACAAGTCATAACCACTACACCAACACCAAATTTGCAATCATATACTTATTAATAAAATTCTTATTATGAAACTTGTAATTATTATTTTTGGCATATTAATAAGTATAATATTAATAGTATTAAAATATTATTATTATTATTAATATTAATAATAATAGTAATTATATTAATAACAATATTCATGATCATATTAATATTAATATTAATTATAATAATAATAATATTAATAACAATACTAATAGTATAATATTAATAATACTAATACTATTATTCTTAATAACATTAATATTAAGACTAAATATAATATTATTATTAATAATAATACAGTAGTATTATTAATAATATTAATAATAATAATAATTAAAAATAATAATAGTAAATAATATTCTTAATCATATAAGTCAATGATAATATTACTAATATCATAAATAATAATATCAATAAATAATAATATTGATCATAATAATAATAATATTAATAATAAATTTAAAATAATAATAATAATGATATTAATAAATATAATATTTAAAAATAATATTAATAATATAATATTACTGATATTAATATTCCTCTTATTAACAATTTTAATCTGTATGTAAAATCTATATGTAATAAATCTGTATGTAAAATCTATAGATAATTACATATAGATTTGATCTGTATGTAATTATATACGGATCCAAATCCATAGGTAATAATCCGTATGTAAAATCTATGTAATAAATCCGTATGTAATAAATCTATATATAAAATCTATATATAAAACTAGATTTATCTATAAATAAAAATCTGTATGTAATAATCTGTATGTAAATCAAGATTTTTTTTGTAATATGTTGTTATTTAATAGCAACATTTCCAATGCAAATCCTAAATTTATTATTACTTTTGTAAGACTTTTCATTCAAATAGTTTGAAGTCAGATGAAATTTAGTATTCTCATTTTTAATCTTAAATTAATCATGAAAAAAAATTATGAAAAGTTAAAGTATCGATATAAACTTTATATCTACAAAAAGTATATGATTTATTTGTTTAGTTAGTAATTAATGAGAAAAAGTAAATTAATTACTGTAATTGATAAAACTTTATATCTATAAACTTAATTTAATAAAAGTTTTATTAAGATAAGCTCTTCATCAGTACTAAAATCATGAATAATGCATACTAATTGATTTTCAAATAATCATATTAATTACACAGGTTAGACGTTGCTTTAAAAGTAATTGTATTTTAAATAATTAATACTAGTTACGGATTTGTAGATGATGGCTTTGGGATTTTTCTTTTCTTCTGTTACAGTTAACTGTTGCATACTTTTATCGCTACTGGGGTAATAATTCCACTTTTGAGATTTAAATACAACATTTTGTTATCATTTACGTGAATTTTTTTATCGAGTGAATTTTTTTACGCTAACGCACGTGAAATATAGCCAAACCTAATACATTAAAGGGCGATGCCGAAATGACACCTTCAAATACTTCATGCGTTCGAAGCATCCAAGATTTTACGTAGGAAAAGGAAAATGTTTTGTTTGTCGAATTATAAAAATTGGGAATTGTGGATTTTATGGTCTGCAGGATCAGTCCCAAACTTAAGGGTGAACATATAAATAAAATAAAATAAAATAAAATGAAAAACTTGTTGTATTTATAATTTTGATCCAGAAAGGAAAAAAAATACAATATTGCAATTGCATATCAACGTAACATTGAGGCAAGTCACAAAAATACAGAAAAGCAGGGAAAAGTTCACTAAGCGACTAAATATTCCACACTCAGTTATTGCAACAACAAAAAAAGCAAATTGTTCTTTCTCAGTGCATCCAGCAGAAGAACCATGGTGATTGCTGAGATTCTACTTTGGTGACACCCTTCACTTGGCAAGCTGGTTACGGATGAGTTTTGTGGCAGCAACCATGTTCGTGAGAGCTGGATTCACCTCGGGGTACTTGCGAGTCTTGAGTCCACAGTCAGGGTTGACCCACAAAATGTTTCGCTCAAGCACTGCAAGCATCTTGTTGATCCTATCAGCAATTTCTTCAGTTGGTGGTATTCTTGGGGAGTGAATGTCGTACACCCCAGGCCCAATTCCAGCTCCATACTTGACTCCTTCGCGGAACACTGACAAGAGCTTTTCATCAGAGCGAGAGTTCTCAATGGTGATCACATCAGCATCCATGTCAATGATGGAGTGGATGATGTCATTGAAGTTAGAGTAGCACATGTGGGTGTGGATCTGTCAAATGTATGCAAGTTCATTACTTTTTTATGTAAATGCAGATGAAAAACAATTTCATTCCAACCCTTTTGTTGTTGTAATGCAGAAGTACCTGAGTTGTATCCTGCACACCAACATTGGTGATCCTGAAACCATGAACAGCCCAGTCCAAGTAGTTAGCTTGCTCGGACTTTCTCAATGGTAAGCCTTCTCTCAAAGCAGCCTCATCGATTTGGATAACAGTAATACCAGCCTTTTCAAGATCTTCTACTTCGTCCTTGATGGCCAAAGCAATCTGATAGGTGGTCTCAGACCTGTAGATAGGTTTTGTTAACACCATGTTAGAAATAACAATAGGGTTGATTCTGATTAAGGTATTGTTCTTTTCAATGGGTGTTGAGTTTGTACCTAGGCTGATCATTTCGGACAAAGGACCAGTTGAGAATAGTGACAGGGCCAGTGAGCATTCCCTTCATGGGGCGTTTGGTCATGCTCTGAGCAGTGGATGACCAGAAGACAGTCATTGCCTTGGGGCGACTCACATCACCATAGATGATTGGTGGCTTCACACAACGAGATCCATAAGATTGCACCCACCCGTTAACGGTAAAGGCAAAGCCTGATAACTGCTCACCAAAGTACTCCACCATATCATTCCTCTGCAAATAAAGGCAAACCATTAACTGGGAATTGGCAACATCACTACATGGAGCAGAAGATTTGTCAAGAGTGTTTTGTTCTTCAAAAATGAGGTGGATGAAGATCTATCAAAAGGGTTTGAGTGCAATAGATCACTCCTATTTTCTATTCTCAGCATGTCAATATTTAGTTATGTGAGGATGAAAGCTGACCTCAGGCTCCCCGTGTACCAGGACATCGATATCAAGTTGCTCTTGGAGTTCAACAACTTTGCGGATTTCCTCTTTAATTGCACTAACATACTCCTCCTCGGAGATCCTGAAAGAATGACAAACAAAATCGTAAGCAAAAGACACATGGAAAAGAAAACAAGCCAATCTATTGATTCTAGGAATAACTTACTTGTTAGCCTTGTATTCACGACGCACCTTCCTCAGTTCAACAGTCTGAGGGAAGGATCCAATAGTGGTAGTTGGGAGGATTGGAAGGTTGAGCTTCTTTTGTTGAGCATCCAATCTACTGCTGACATTTGTGGCGCGGCGATGATCAGAACCCTTCAATGCAGCAGCCTGTGAAGAAAATAACAGACGCCATGAATAACAAGAGAATAAATTTCATCACAAATCCTGCTCAACTGAATTGAGCAGTTGATCAGAAAACCACAGAAATTAGCACTCACAGCCTTCTGAACAGCCTCATTAGTCACTCTGGGAGAGGACTTTCTTGAAGCCTGAGCCGCAGCATTAGAAGAGAAAAAGGCCTGAAAATGAAAAGATAAAAACAGCAATTCAGTGAATAATGTAGTGAAACAGAGGGGTTAAATATGAATATGCATATATTTGCTGTTACTGCTGACTTGCTAACAAAATAGTTGGCTAAATTTATGATACATGCTATCATGGGAATATCATACTTTCACTCAAATTTCATAATTTATGTCATATGCTATTTTAACTTTAATATTGCTTTGATATTTTTATCATACAATTTCTCTTCCAGTTTTTGTGTTGACTTTTCCAAAACAGTGGTGATTTTCTAATTGTACATTGCATAAGAATCTATTTGAATATAACAATTTCTTACTCTGACAATGTTTACAATAGGTAAATGTTTGCTAAAAGTATCAAATTTTTCAAATTTAAAGATATTGCTTATTTCTCTTCACTTTTTACCGAAATTGAGATAACAATACAACTTTATTGTCAACTAATAAATATCATATCTTTATTTAAAAACTCATTTTGTCTGTTGTAAGATGAAATAAAAGGAACAGAGTTTACCTCATCCTTTTGACCAGCCAATGCCTTGGCCAATGCATTTACTTCAACAATTTTTTGGGCAGCAAAAGCCAGCCATGATTTGATCTCATTATCCAACTTGGTCTCATTAACAAGATCAACAGCGGTGTGGAGAAGTGAGCAGGAGGTGGACACAACAAGTTTATCTGCATTATAGTTTAGTCAATAAACGAATCAAGTGACTATGTCAACCGAAGAAGTGTCCTCATGAAGTGCAACAAGTACCTTTGCCCACAATGCCCTCAAGACTATTTAATGTATCGAGTGAAGCAGCAAGATTATTAGCCCAAATGTTTCTTCCATCAACCACTCCAGCAAACAAGTACTTTCCACTAGGAAATCCACCCTTGATTAGATCAAGAGTCTTAGTTCCACGGACTAAATCAAATCCGAATGCTGTGACTACATTAAGAGATGTGAGGGTCTGGTATGCCTCGGCAGTAACGTCAGCGAAGTAGGTCTCAATGAGAACATTTAAGCCAGATAAAGCAGATTCAAGTTCTGCATATGCTGAAGAAATTGCTTGCAATTTTGGAGAGTCAAGGTCTAAGACAAGGATAGGTTCATCAAATTGAATCCATGTAGCACCAGCTGCCTTAAGATCAGCCACTACTTCCCTGAGTTTTTAGTCATGAGCAAGATTCAGAATTAACACGAATACAAACATGAAGCCCGAATTCTAAAACTGCACTGTACACAATTTAAATTCTTACTTGTAGACAGCCAGGACTTTTGGGAGGAGAGAAAGAAGACAAAAGGATTTATCAACACCCTTGGCAGGTTTGGAGAGCACCAAGTATGTTACAGGGCCAACAAGGACTGGAACTGTATCTACTCCAAGCTGGAAGAGAAAATAAACATTCAATGAAAATGTTGATGTGGATAATAGCTACTCAAAAACATCTCCACACAGAACAACAAATATCACCAGAACATTTCCTAACGAATGACAGATACAATGAGGAAACATAATAGGCAATTTTTTTAAACCAATGCTGCTCAAACTCACAGCTTAACTTAACTAAGCTCTTTTTAGCTAACTTAAGGTTTGAATTAACCAGATAAAGTGAATAGCTATAAGTGCATACCGCCTTGGCCTCCTTGTACTCATTCACCGCCTTGTGGGAAGCATAAGTAAAATTCATATCAGGTCCCAATTCAGGGACAATAAAGTGGCTGGATCATGGACACATAAATCAGATCAGTAATCAAATCATTACCATCACTGCATCATAAGCTACAATCAATACAACAAACACCTGAGGCACCACTTACTAGTTGGTGTCAAACCACTTGGTCATCTCCATGGCCGGCACAGAGGCATTTCCTCTGGCCATGGAGAAGAAGGTATCAAACCCAATCTCGCCGCCAGTCCACCCATATCTGGCTGGAACGGCGCCAAGCATGGCAGTGGTGTCGAGCACCTGATCATAGTACGAGAAAGTGTTGCTGGGGATGTACTTAATCCCAGCATCAGTCATTTGTTTCCAGATGGATGCTCTGAGATCAGAAGCCACCTTCTGCAAATCCTCTGCACTGCTCTTCCCGTCCCAGAACGACTCTAGAGCAAACTTCAGCTCTCTCTTGGGACCCATGCGAGGGTATCCAACAATATGGGATGCCATTGTTCTGCCAAATCAAATCAATCATCAAATCGAAAACCAAATTCAGCCACCCATGTATCAGAAAATATTCTCTCATACAACTCTTCTCTCTATACTAAATATTCCACACGATACATCCACATACACATACAAAATCATTCATTCACATGCATGCAGGTTTAAATTAACAACATAGTTTTGTCCATAATTTTCCACAAACTCATACCAGTTTAATGGATTGTTTAATTATTAAAAATAAACTTTAAATCTAATTAAATCTTACAAAACTCATATATATTTAAGATTCTTATATTTAATCCACGTGAGATCTCTAACAAAATTAAATATAAGTTACATGTTTCATTAAATATCACATTCACATGATGTTTGAAAAGAAATGTCACATCCAACCCCAGACATAAAGTAGCATTGAAGAAAAAAGATTAAGCAACAACCTTAATTTAAAACCTTGAAATGGTAAACAAACTCAAAACACTAATCACTAGTAGGTGTAGGTTAGGTGTTACATTTCATGAATTGTTTAAAAAACACAACAAGTGAGATCTACACATTGCAAGAAGAAACAGTTAAAGCATACAAAATTACCGGTATGGAGAATGAGAAAAAAAGAATAGTTAGAGGAGTGTTAGTGGTGATGTAATAGAGAGAAAAGGGAGATTATGAAGAGGAAGTGAGAGTGGTAAATTTAATAAGGGAAAAGGTGAGTTAGATGAACGAATGAGAGTGAGAGAAGGAGAAGAGGGTGTTGTACCCTTATTTGCGTGTGGTTATTGACCAGTTCTCTCTTTGTTTGTGGAGAAGCAGAGAAACAAAGAAGGCGCGAATGGAATGGAGTGGCTTGCGGAGTATTTATAGCACTTTTGGATCCACCAACTGCTACTTCCACTCTGAGTTGATTCATGAAAATGACCACTTCATTTTTTTCATGAACCAAAATTCAAAACATTTAAAATTATAATATAGAAAAGAGAAAAATGTTATTAATTAAACCAATAAAATTTTGACTAAATGTTAACTATTAATTCTTTATGCTTTTTCATTTTTGGGTTATTGTAAGTTAAATTTGAAATGTCTTAAAAATCTTGATATCATATTTTGTGTTTTTGAAAAGATTATTTTAAGTATTTTATAGGTTCAGAACATGAGTTTTTTTATCCATTAAGGTTTAGGTAAAAATCACAAATAATTATTATTTTTTAAATAAAAAAGATTAAAAATGACGTTTGGCCTCATAATTTTGGAAAAATCTTTCAAAGTAATTTTTTATTAAATGAATTGTTTTTTTTTTTTTCACGTGTATCGTTTTAGAATTGTGAAAAGAGACGAAACATAGATATAAGATTCGGTCTGTTCTTTAATTATATTTTAAATTTCATTATATGTTATTAAAATAAAATTCTAAGCAAATCACCTTCGAACCAAAGTATTTTTTATAAAGGTTTTTGGTTTGATCTTTCTTATATTTAATTTAATTGCTTGTTCATTGCCACATATTATTTGATTTTTCAAAGAATTAAACTGATTTGAATCAAACCGCTATAAGAAAAATAGTGCAGATTAAACTACTGTCAAAATATCGTTTGATTTGGGTTTTCGCATGTTCTTTTTTTTCTAATTTGTTTTAATTCGGGTGAAAACTAGTTTGGTTTGGTTCTTTTACTCACTCCTATTTTTCTTCTCAAATACAATATGATTTGAAAACTTATTAGACAGTTTTTAGATAGTAAATTTGTAAAGAATAATTTATTTTCATAAATAATTTAAATTTTTTATAATATATATTGATTGAATAGAAAATTTTAAAAAATAATTTTTATAAATTTATAAGAGTAGTTTGATTATTTAACCTTAAGTAATTTATTTTTTACATGAAATAATAAGAATTTAAAACTATTTATATTTTGTTTTTTTTTTATCTATGTATCTGCTTTTTAATTTTCTATTTGAATCGATCTGGTAAGATATAGGTTGTTGGACTTCAATTGAAATATTATCAATTTGATACTTTTCTTACTATTATTGGTGAATATATCTTTTCGAGAATAAAAATCAAATGTGATTATTTTTTTATTCACGATTTTTCTTTTCTTAATACAAGCTAGTGTATTTTTTTCAATTGAAGTTAGATTTATTTTTTACCATCAACAATTTTGTCAGATGCCATTTTTTAGCCTCAATACATATTATTTTCAATGGACGTCATTTAGGATTAAATTACTTTCTAAAAATATAATTTAGAATGTAACAACATTAATTAAGATGTCATCAATTACCATTGTCAATGTTAGTTAAGATTTTTCTTTTCAATATCAATAAAATTATTTTTCAATTTGTAAGTCAAAGTTTTTTAAACAACACATATATGAATTGTTTTAATTTTTTTAACATACAAAATCTTCTACCATAACACATCTCTATTATTACTACTCATTTTCTATTATTAACTACTTATGGATCACTCTAGTAATTATATATCTTGTTTTTGTTGTAATTTTATTATCAAACACAACTATACATATATTTAAAACTTTCTTGATCAAGTTAAGAGTGTGTATCCTCACCACTTTATTAAGATCTTTATTATTTTTTAATATTTTTTTTCCTCTTTTTACCATTACTTCACGTGAAAGGAAACATATTCTACTCATCTTTTCTAATCTTGAGGTTTAGACTGCTATGATATTATTAACGTAATATTTAGAAAATTACATATACATTAGACGTTACAAATAATAACCTACACACAAACACATTAGTATCGATATATACAAATATTGAAATACACTTATACAAACACACGTGCTCTTACAGACATACAAAAACTCAACCTTATATGTATATTATTTTGATTGCTATGATCATACTTGTGTTATACTTATGTTATGTATAGTATATGAATATTCATATATGTATAAATATAATATTCTTTATAATTCTATAGTTACTATATTTTGTATGATATTATAATTCCTACATTTTTTAAATATAAAAGTTTAATTTGGATAATAAATGATGATATTTATAGTAAAAAAGCTTTAGGAGTTATAACACTTTTAAGCAACCTATCTACACATCACTTGAACTAATAATAAATAGTAAAATAATAAATAGTAAAAGCAATGATTACACACTTTTTGAATATGACTTTAATGACAATACATTATGTAAACAATACTAAATTCAAGAAATATATTTTTTCAGAAAATTCATGTTTTAATAAAATAATGTTATAAATTAAATAAAGGACGAACACTTATTTTCTACTTATACATAGACTCTATATTTTTTTATCTATTTAAAATATAAATCTTAAAATAAAATTGAAGTATTAATATATCTGAAAATAAAAAGTTTGTTTTATACATAAATGAAACTAAATTTTTTATTATTTTTATAAATGTTGTTGACCGAAATAGAAAGTCCGTTGAGAATTATATTTTAACCATGTCTAGATAAAAAAGAAAGTTTGTATAACCTCCTTCATTCTAAAAAAATAGTTTTTTTTTTATTTTTTGTTTCAAAATTATAATATCTTATTTAATTACTTTTCAAAATACTCTTAAATGCCATGAATTAGTTAATATAGTATTATTTGTATATAAACATAATTGTACTTCACAAGTTGGGTGAAGAATTATATTAATTAAATATTTTTAATTTAATATGTTATAATTTCAAAGAATGTTATTCTAAAATGCAGAGGAAACAGTAACATAGAGAGTAAAAGTTGTAGATGAAGGAAGATTTAATTGAGTTGCTTGTGGTAGTCAAATTAATGAACCAATCAATCAATTTAATTGGTGTACATTTTGGACAGGTGGCCAACCATACCACGTTGACCGTTACCAACCCCACATTTTTATTGGAAGATTTACTCAAATAGTGTCCTTTTCTTACCTACTCGTGTTTTATGATTCCTTCATTCTTTTTTTCATATAACTTTGCTCTTGTTGTTTCCTCCTTATTGAACCTCTTAAATAGATAACATAGTCATATTCTTACCCAAATTTAATAATCGGTTAAAAATAATCTATTAATTGATTTATCAATTATCAAAAATTAACTCAGTCATTATTTAATAAAATATTTGAATATATTTGTTACTATAATTTATAGATAAATATCTAATTTATTCATAAAACTATTTAAACTTAATATTTTTTTGTGATTATTCCAGAAATATTCTTATTCATACCCAAATTGCTTTCAAAAATAGAAAAAATAGAAATCATGCTTTTTTAATTCACTTTAATTTTTTTTTGTCAAAATCACGTGCATATCTCATAAAAGGTACAGAGAAAGTGTGATTATAGGCATCACAATTTTCATACGAGTGTTAACGCAATTGCACATCAAAATTCGAGTTTGATATGGTTATATCAACTAAGACAACATTACATTAATTGATCCAACGACTTATGGCAATTTCAAACTATTCTGAATAAGTACTAAAATTAATACATTATAAACCATTTTCAAACTTATTAATTTTGAAAGCAATCCAAATATAAAGAATTTTTTTTATCAGAATATAAAAAAGTTAATGTTGTATAAATTTTTATCCATAAAATATTATTAATTGGATGTTCATTAAATTTGAAAATTGGAAAACGTACATAGTTATTTATTTATCTAATTAAATACTGTTATGAATAGTTTGCATTGATGTGGGTATTACAAAAGGTAGAATAGTATCATACCAACCTTGTGGGTATCATGGATGGTAAATTAAGTCTTGCATTATCTAGTGACACATTCTGAAAGAATTTATATTTAATAACTCTATATACTTACAAGGTGGATAGTAAATGAAATACATTTTGTCCGCATGAAATTATAGGTCAAACTATTCATATTTAATAATTAGACATTGTTTTTTTATGATGACATTGTTCCAATACATCTGACAGATATGGTAACTATGAGTTAACTTACTTCTGTCTTTAGTAAATTTACTGACATGTTTTGAAATTCTATACAGCTCAATCTTATCCATCTAGAAGAAAGTAAATTCTATAAAGAATGGAGGATCACATTGATCTCTTTGATGTTCAAATGATGCTACGAGAAAGGAACACATGATCTAAATCCGTTGAGTTATACTAACAATGGACTTCTGGTACTATGATTGGTTTTGGGACTATACATTTCCTATGTAGATTTGTTGTTTTCTCTATCTCAAGTAGGTTTATGCAAAACAACAAGAATGTACTTCCATTCTCATAAGATGAAGCATGGTTTCACCATGGTCTTGACATTATGCATTTTCATTTTCTATGCTGAACCAACAAGCCAAGCTTCTGATCTTTCTAGGGAGAACATGCATCTAAGAACTGGTTTGTGACCAAGTTATCAAAGGTTTCTTATACTTTCAATGCCTTTGGGAGATCAACCGTTTTATTTGGAAAGAAGAATGTAACGAAGCTTTAGCAAAGTTAAAGGAGTATTTATCCAATCCTCCATTTCTTAGCAAGCCGGTAAAATATAAACCACTCTTATTGTATGCGATGGTAACCGATCAAGCAATCAATTCGACACTTGTACAGAGTGTTTAAGGAAAACAAAAGTTGATTTATTTTGTTAACAAGATGCTACAAGGTGCTGAGATTCGATATCGGAAGATAGGAAAAACAACACTAGTGGTGGTCGTGATAGCTAAGGAAGCTTGACATTGCTAGTTGAATGATAATATGGTCCATTAAGTGTATGGTACCAATGCCATGCTACGGATCAAGATAGTATGAAGATGATCAATTTCGGATACATTGGACCTAAGGTGATCCATCCCTTGTTGAAACTCTAAGAGTTGCTTGCTCCTTTTCTCTTTTGTTGCGGAGGCTTCCCTCTTCGGTTTGCCTGCCTACCACTAGCACAATGACCTTACAACCTTGAATCTCTTTCCAAGATATGGTCATCTGATTATTGGCAAAGATGAAACCTAAGTCAGTGTCAATTACAACAAATATGAATGTAAGTTACAAGTCATAGGGGTAGGGGATATACCAAAATAGGCTTTTAGATCCATAGGTCGACATTCAAGTTTTGAAGGAGTAGTTAGGTCAAAAATAGTCTCCATTTTTTCCAATTTATCACAAATCTTACACTTAGTTGCCTCTAGCTCTTCCAACTTTTGAACACTCTAAACATGAAGGATCTGGGTCCAATAGGAAAGCCCTCTAACATACTAGGATCATTAGGAGAAAGTTACATCTTTAAGAAACGATCTTTGAAACACTTGTAGGATGATTGAAAGATAGAAGTATTTAATTATACCTGCAATTGTGCAGAAGATATTTTAAACTCCAAAAAGTAAAAGAACATAGTAGACGTTGGCACAATATACCAAAGGGTCGAACAAAACTCATCTCTTATGTTGAAATTGGGCTAGGGAAACATTTATATAATAAGTACCTCCTTCAATAAATCTAAGGTATCCTCAAACCTAATTTCATATAGTATCATAAGAAAAAAAACAAAAGAGGCTCATCCGACTCACAAGCCTCAATCTTTATATCCTTCTCCTCGATCTTATTAAGAGCCTGGAGATTTTGTAAAGTCCTAAGTTCTTTTACTGAAATGTAACGGGAAGTTTCTCTCAACAACTTTATTTTAACTCAAGGATACAAAACATTGTAAGCCATCAAACTCAAAAATACAAGAACACCAAATGACTCACTAGAAAACAAAATCCCAAACTCAGAAGCTTACTAAACGAATAAACGAAACAAACCCAGAAGCTCAACAAATGAGACACCAGTACTTAAGACAAAATCATTCTGCATAACAAAGATCATCCAACATCGAACATCGAAAAGTCTTCCAACTTACATACATACCAACATAAGTAAAGAATATGACCATAGGAGGAATGTCTCCATTTCATTTAATTGCCTATAGGTGAAAGAATTTATCGAGTTAACATCAATCCTACGCCCATCGACTCATGATTCAAGGCCAAGCCTTACAACGTTCAAACCCTTACCGAAAGGTTATCAAGGAAATTATATTCCTAAGACGATTTGATCAAGTGGTTACCAACGAAATCACGGAAATATCCGTTTGGACACCAAATATCCCCTACATAACATAACTGAGGGGAGACATGATTTTCTAATAGTCCAAACTTTTCATTTGAAGTCTTCGTACTCTGAATTAGAACAATAATTAAATATTTAAAAATCTTAAAAATCATATTATTCATTATATAACAAATAACACATATTTAATGAAATTATGTTGTTTTAAATTACATTATGCGTAAAACAAATATAGCATTTTTTTTTTCACTAACAAACCATAACGGCCAACCTAATCTAAAGCAACCAGCATCAGCACTTCAAGAAAAAATCATTCTGCATAACGAGGATCGATAATATTAACCACTTTATAATTTAAGAAAGAACATTTGTCATAGTTAACAATTTCATTGCCAAGCTAAAATCATAGCCATGCAACACCCAAAACCGGTCTGAGATGCTTCTCATTCTAACGAGCAAAATCCAAAAATTGGTCTCAATTCCTTCTCATTCTAATGTTCGAAATCACTAGCAAGTAACCACCATTAATCAATCAGCATCTCTGTGATTAGAGCACAGCCAGAGCCACTGAACGACCAAAGCCAGAACCATTGTTCAACACTCTGTTACTACGTCTCTCACCACCCCTCCTCTTCTTCACAACACCCCCACCTTCCGTTATCTTACTCCCAAACGCAATTGCACCAAAAGCAGCGACTTTATCAGAATTTTCCCTACTAGCCCCACCGTTAACAAGAACCCTCGTGATCCCCACGTAGTTCAACGACTCCGTTATCTGCAACGCGCTCACACCCTTCCTAGTCCTCGCCTCAACATCCGCACCTTTCTTCACCAAAAACTCCGTCACGTCGGCATGCCCCGCCTCCGCCGCACAGTGCAGTGCCGTGTACCCCTCTTCGTCCTTCGCGTCCACCTCCACCCCTCTCTCCACCAGCACCTTCACCACCTCCATTCGCCCTTTGAACGAGGCTCGGTGCAGCGCCGTCCAACCGTGCTGGTCCCTCCCGTTCAGGTCCGCGCCGTTCTCCAGAAGCTTCTGGATGGTTCTCACTTCGCCCTTCTTTGCAGCCACGCACAGCTTGTCTCCCAGACTCAGAGCATCGAAGAGCCGCTCGTGGCCGTTCTCCACTGCGACGTCGTACGCGGTTTTGCCTTGCGCGTTTCGAATGTCTTTGTTGGCACGACCCTTTTGCAGCAGAAGCTTCACCATGCTCTCGTCTCCTATTGCTGCTGCCATGTGCAAAGGGGTGTCACCTGTTACACATAATCATCATCACAAATTATAATATTAAAAGGTGAAGAGTTAGGTTTTTGATAATTTATTCTTTGTATATTATTATAGTCAATGTTACCTTCTCTTGCGTTCTTAAGGTCAGTTCTGGCACCATTGGCTAGAAGGAGTCTAACACAGTCTCTTCTACGCTCCTCAACCGCAACGTGCAAAGCAGTGTTGCCATCTTTCGTGAGCGAGTCCACTTTGGCGCCTTTGAGCAAGAGCAGTCTCAGAACCTCCACGTGTCCTCCTCTAGCAGCGTGATGAATCGGCCCGAACATGGCTGATTCGGCGCGCTCCGTGCTGGCCATGCGGGCCAGAAGAAGCTCCACAATCAGTGTTTCGTTACACGATGCTGCAGCCTCAAGTGGGGTCAACCCAGAGCGGTTCGTTGCCTCGGTATCAGCCTGGAACTCGAGAAGCAGTTGAACGAGGTCAGCTCTTCCCTTAGCGATCGCCAAGTGGAGCAACGTCTGGCCGCGTGGGTCGGTGCTGTTCACAATCCTCCATGAAGGGTCGCTTCTCTCTAGGGCTTCCCTCACCTCATCGTTTTCGCCGAGCGAGACCAAGTGGGCCAGAATGTGCGACCCTAAAAACATGATCTTTATGCCGCTGTCGATGAAGACTTGTTTTTTCCTGAACCAGTCGGAGGGGACGGCGTCGAACATGGAGGAGGGTTCCCGGATGGCGGCGCCGGGGACCAAGACGCTGTGTAGGAGGAAGGAGTCGTTGGAGTGAGGGAAGGAATGGGGGAGGGTGGTGGTGGAGGAGGCTACAAGATAGGTGATTTCTACGGTGAGTGTGGCTAAAGGGGAGATGATACCGGAGTAGGGCTTCACTAGGTAACGGGTTTTGATGAGGGGTTGAAGCCTGAAGGCCACAGGCATTGTGTGCATGACGTTGTGTAAGGTGATTTTGCCTTGCCACTTTTGGCCTGGTTCTACTCTGATTAGGACTGTGTTTGATGGCTCTAACTTTATGAGCCTGTCCATGTTGTTTTCTTGGGGATGGTTTGGTGAAGGAAGAACATAAGCAAGAGGAAGTAAATGAAAGTGAAGGTTGGTGGTAGGTTTTTAATTTATGGGGAGAAAGGGTGTAGGGGGTGCCGGCTGAATTAGAGTATGCCAAGTGGTGGTGGAAAGAACAATGGGGACTTGTTCTATTTGGTGTTTGGACTCAACGTGACTCGCAAAACATTTAGTTGTTGAACAAGTAAAAGGATCATAGATCATAGATCTCTCCCTTATTTTACATTATAAGTTGGTACGGTTTAAACTCTAAGAAAAAGTTAACCTATAATATTAATATATATAATGTTAATGACCACTATACCTACAAGTTATGGTATTTTCAATATAGAAATGATACACGTGTAAAAGCAATCTTTGGACACCAATATTTAGATGTTTTAATTTACTTATATTATTAAAAATATGAAGGTTTGTTGAGGTGGAATTTAGAGCAGGTAGATTGTAATAAAATGAAAAATAAAAATAGGAGATGTGAGAAGATTTTGGCATCCTTTGGCACCAATTTTGGCATCTTCCATGTTAGTATTGACATTCTCTGTCATTTATTCCCTATTATGTGTTAGTTCTGGCATCTCCTCTATGCTAGTTTTGGCGTTCTTTACTCTTTTAGTTTTAAAATGTGGTTATTTATGTAATGAATATGATTAAATAGATACTTTTTACTAAAGCTCATAAACATTGAGAGTTATGAATAACATAAACTCTTCTATTAAGCTTTCTAAAGTCCGTGGTGTAAGTGTCGTTTCTCCATGTGATTGGGGTTGGAAGAATTTGAATATACGTTGTCTTTCTCTTTAGTTAAAATGACAGTGCTTAACATATTTTAAATTATGGTTAACCAGGTTGGTTAAAGAGTTAAATGATTATTAATCCTTTAAATCAATAATCATGAAATTAAGAATGAACATGGACACTCTACAGTTAAGTTATTTTTTATGATTAATAGTTTGTTTGGGAGAACTGTCATTGATTTCTTCAATAAATATTTGGTTAAATTAATTATAAAATATGGTTAATTGGGTTCAATGAACTTATCACTTAACAATCTTTATGAATGTTATTAATTTCTTGATATGATACGATAGATGGTTAAAGTCATGATTATTGATAACATTTTACTTATAATTTTATAGACTAATTGTATCTTTTAAGTATTTTTTTTATTTTTATTCTGTTTTTAATGAATATTTGTATTTTTAGTGGAAAATAATTATTTAGTACAAGTTATTTTTAGATAGATTTTTTCTGCTGACTTTTAATAAACTGTTTAATCCATTATTTTGTCATGATTGTTCTAAAGATTTGTGAAATTGATCTTTGTTGCAATTGTTTTTTCCATGAAGGATTGTTAATGAAGATTTTGGAAACATAGAAACTGGAGTTTTGGACTCAAATAAAAAAGCATTAGACTAACAATTAACATTTTTTATTATATGGTCAATGTTCTACATCCTCTTATTTTTTTTTTCTTTTCTTATATATATATATATATATATATATATATATATATATATACCATTTTTTTTACATATTTTTTCTTTTCTTATATATATCTTTTTTTTCTGACATATTTTTTATGTTATTTTTTCTTTACTTATATATCTCTTTTTCTTCTTACCATTTGCTGTTTTTAATTATTAGAATTTATAAAGAAGAAGATACTTGATGACTTGAATTTTTTTAAATTTTAAATTTAAATATTTTAAATAATATCTTAAATTTATATAAAATAATATGCAATTAAATCAATTATATTAATAAATATGTGTTAAAATTTATTAAATTTAAAATCAATATACATTAATATATAGAATAATAAAATTGCTACAGTGATAATAACTTACAAGATAAAATGATAAAAATACAGAACATTTTTTTTTTTTTCGAGTTTGATAGAAGACCCTGGCAAACCACAGTAGTGTACATTCATAGCACGTACATAAAACAGTATCTACACACATCATTTCTTTCTAGAAAAATTATTTTATTATTTCATGAAGGGTATCTGGCTCCTCACTACTACCCTGGAACCCTACACCTACTGCAAGAAAAAAGAAAAGTGTTAGTCCTTACATTGAATATTAAAATTGAAAATTAGCTCTATTAAAGGATTATACTAATAATGAAACTATTAGTATAAATACACTTGCTTATGGTTAAACTAATAGTATAAATACTTAAGTTTTTTTATTCGATATAAAATAATTAATAAATGTATGAAACGATTTAAAACCTAATAATATTTAGGATAAATATATCAAAATCCGACTTTTTTTTTACCAAATATTTAATTTAATAATGCCCTATATACAAATAAAAATATTACCAATCACTTTCCTTTTTTTTATAAGAAGGAAATTTCAAAAGTTACATTAAGTTGCTGATTTGTGTGTATAAATTGGTTTCAAAGGCATGCTTTAAAACTAAAATAACAATAACAAATTTAATTTAAAATTGTATCTAATATTTTTCAAATTTGAAGATTAATACAACAAAAACACATCTGCATTCCATATATATTCAGAAAAACAATCTGAATTTTCAAATATAATATTAAAATTACTTAATCAATCCAACAAGATTAAAAAAGTTAAAATAATCATAATGGCCCTCATGTGAGTCTTTCAATCCAGTTTTCAGCTTTAAAATAATTCCTCTCAAAATTTAAAATAATTATAAACTGATAAAGAGAAAAAATTATAAATATAAAAAAGAAAATGTAATTTAAAAAATATTACTGCAATATTTTGCAACAGTAACCGTAGCATAAATTGATGATGAAAAATGATGCAATTCAAAAGACCAAACACAAAGATTAATTACCTTAACATTTATCTAATCACTGTCACTGCTGCTACTGTGACCATGGCCATGATGATGTCCATGCTCATGCTTCTTCTTCTCCTTCTTTTTCTTCTTCTCACCCTTGTGATCATGTTCATCACCATGAAGCTTATCTTTCATCTTGTCCATAAACCCTTCCTTCTCACCCTTGTGATCATGTTCATCACCATGCAACTTGTCTTTCATCTTGTCCATAAACCCTTCCTTGTGCTCTTCTTTGTGACCCTTGTGGTGCTCCCCTTTGTGCTCTCCTTTGTGTTCCCCCTTGTGCTCTTCATCTTTCTTGTGCCCTCCGAAGGACTCTTCAATCTTGTGGATGATTCCAGACATGGTTTCTTTCTCACTTTTTTTAGGGTTTTTGCTTTGGATTGTTTATGATCTGAAAGAATGTGAAAGAAGTGTATTTATAACCCTAGAAGTGAGGATAATGTCACAAGATTATCTCGTTTTGGCTGGAACTACGCAAATGTTTGCGTCAACGCGGTGCTATTAATTATAGGCTTTGGTTTTCAGAAATAGCTAAAGAAAAGAAAAAATGGTATTTATCTTGTTTGTGGAGAAAACATCTTTGTGTTCATTATTTTGTGTGTTGGTGACACGTTTGTGGATGAAACTTGCCGACATTGTTTTCTTGGGGAGCTCCAACAGATAACTACATGAAACTGTGAATTTGGGGTCAACTCGCTATGATCTTGGCCATGGAATTATTATGCAATTTTAGTATTTTAATTTTTTTGAAATAATTAGACTATAGGTTATAATTTTGGTCTTTTATTTTAGAAAATTTATCCTTTTAATAAAATACTTTTTACATATGTTATTTTTATATTTTAATGAATTAAATTATTTTGGTCTTATTTTAAATAAATGTGTTAGATATAAAGTTTAATTCGATAAAAATTAAAAGAAAAACCATTACAGTAAATTAAGTATTTAATCAGAATTGTAATTTTTTTACATTGATATTGTAATAACGAAAAATAAATAAAGAGACATAAAATATCAGAAATTAAAGAGAAGTAAATAATTTATTCAAATAGTTATTATTTTAAATTTAGAACAAATATATTTTAATATTAAATTGATCTATATTTATATTTCTAAATTTTTAAATGAATGTAAATTTTACTTTAAATAAATTTATATTTAATCATTTTCTTAATAAATATGTTTTCTAAAAAATAATATAAGATATTAGATTTATTAACTGAATTTAATTTTTATATTACAAGATTTGAAGGTTCGTAATATTTTTTTTAAGTAGATTTTGTTTACATTTTGTAATATGCTGTGTGGATTTTGGTAAAAGTAGGACATGATTTCTAATATGTTGGATAATCTATAAAATAGTTTTAATTACTGAACACATGTGTTTTGCTAAATAAGGTTTTTTGTTAACTTAAAGTTTTTTTATGTCACAAATATATCTTGTGGAAGACTTTATATGTTAATTATAATTGTAATTGATGTTAATGGTTAGTATTTACAATTTCACGTATATGTTGTGAAATTATAGGTGATTTTATTCTGTTATAATTTAGTAAAATTAGAGGTGTGTAGGTGTTTTCTCTTTCGAATCTCTTAATATTTATCGAAATACGTAAGATTGTTTAGACACTTTTAATTGTAATGCAGATGAATGCATTGTACTTCTAATTTTGTTTGGTTGCAATGTGTGACTGTGAAAGTGTAGTGGTTAATTATGTGGAATATTTTTTTTTGTTGTTTAATCACATTCTCTTAAACAGATGTTTCACAGGCTCATGATCAAACACATCGTCGAACTTAACATATTCTTGAACACGGATGGTATAAGTATAGAAGTGTTATAGAGGAATGTAAGGTTGTGGTAAATGATGATGAAGTTGTCTTTGTTGTATGGGGATGTATATGCTTTTGTCATTGTCATTTGCATGTTAGGTAAGGATGTCATATTTATCATCACTTAAAGGTCTTAAGATGCAAATGAAATTTCAACAAATTCATTTTCGAGTGGTGGTAGTGGTGATGGTAATGACTATGCGTAGCCTTAGGTATGATGAGAGTGATAATCAGGGGTGGGAGAGGGATAATAATTTGATATAGATGGACCAGTTAAAAGTTAGGTGTAGAACTACATTTCAGCATTCCAATCTCCTAAATATGTGGTTCAAATGAAATGATGGTGGGATAGTTTGTGACTAGAGTTGTGGTGGGTGACCAAGAATTAATTTATTGAAAACTTACACATAATTTTGTATCATATAAAGTTGGATTTACATTTTGAATGCCAATATCATCATCTAAATCTTTCTCATCTTGTAGTCAAGTAGTAACATCCATTTGAATTGAGTATTGATTGGTATATGACACTATAACCTCTTCACTTTGTACTCAATCACATCTTCACAAGACATGTTTTGAATATTTCAATAAGTACTTACATTTATAAGTCATCAAGTTAGACATGTATTATGATAAATAAGTGATATAATTATTTGATAACCTTAAAAGAATCCAATACTGCTCATTGGCTCACTTGCAATCGTAAGTGTATCTTACGTTGAACAAATATAAAACATTTATTGAATGGATAAACATATTCTCACTCATGAATTGATGTTAATAAAATTTGCAATTGAAATTAGTAAGTAAATTGAATCAGTTTATTACATTATCAACCAAGACATTATAATATTGTTTGTTAGGTGAGAATTCTACGCAGTTAATTTATATTATTATTGTATTGTTTTTCTAAATGAAATTATGAAATTGTAGCATTGTGTGAAGGTCAAATTATGTTCTATTCCAAATTCAAGAACAATTATTATGTTCTAATGTAATATACATTTTCAGTGTTATTTAAGAACTACCTATGTTGTCCTATATTTAAACTAACACAACTTTCTTATTCATCAATATTATAAGTCATAAAAAAATATTACATATATTTCAACATAATTATACATCATTACTTTTTTAAAGTACAAAAACTATATTCCATCTTATTTTCTATGAAAGTATCACTACATATATCTACCATTATTCCATTAGTTGACTCATAATTGACATATTAATACTAAGAAACATATATACACCTCATCTGATTAATTACTGCAAAATCCCCATGCATTGCAATTGTAAAAAAAGTTGCATGCATTATAATCAACGTAATTCTCATGCCTCTTAAAATAAATAATCCGAAACATTCACTGGCATTCTGAAAAAGGCATTCCAAAATAAATAAAATAAATACATCAAACATTTTAAACATGTGTTCCAAAATTAGTGATTGACAATTTTGGATAGATGTTTGGAAGAGTTGTTTCACAATTTTGAAATTCCTATCTGTGGCTTCTAGATTGAGTGTTTCAAATTGGTGATAGTCTCTCATCATCAAATTTAAAATGATCACCCATATAACAATGGATTATACCATCCCAAGTACAACTTTTCCTTTTTGATTATACAATTCCTAATATTCAAAATTACCTCTTACTACAATTATGAATTGCCCAATCCAAACACTACTTTCAAATGGTGTAATTCGAAAGAGTTCTTAACCACCATTATAACCAACTCCAACAACCTTTAAGAGTAAGAACTCAAAAAAACTCACAAGTAAGGACACTAATGGATGCTTTAGAGGCTGAATGAATTATAAAACACAAAGGGAAAATTGGTACTTCAAAAAAATTTGGGGGTGTGTAGAAAGAAAATAGCGGTTTGGAGCAAGGATCCTATTTTAAATGGAGAACAGTACAAGAAATTCGGTTTTAATCTTCAGCATCTCATCATGCTCTGTACAAAGAAAGAATTTGAGATCTATGGTCTTAATTAAATTGCAAGATCCAAGATTACAGTAAGGTGCAATCATGCTCATAAAATAAATATAAATAAATTGTCATTAATATTCTAACATCAACATATTGTAAAATCATGATACTAAAAGTTGAATCCTTGGTAGGCAACCGGGTTACTTGCACCTCCAATAGTATAGAAAAATAAAAAATGCATATAATAAATCTTATTCTAAAAGACCAAGTTACATTCCTGCATGGGAGAAATAGTTTTAGAAGATCAATCTCTTCTCTAGCAATGCAAGTTCATGTTCTTTTCGCAGTATTATCCTCCCAAAAGCTGATCTTCTACTCATGCAAAGATTTTAGTCCTTTTGCCTTGTCAGATAATTTTAGGAAACATGACAATGAACAGGCATGAACCCTGAATATACATCATGTTCACAACTTATCTATAACGCTATGAGCAAAAGGATAGCGATATATGAGCTCATGGAAGATCTTTTAATTTACAACGGCCTCCAAGAAATGCTTGAACATATTTTATCAGCCAGTGCTACCAGATAAATCGCCAGAAAATGCACTTCCATATGAAACTGATCCTGTTTGAGAAGCACTGCTGGCTCGAGCTTTCTGATACTGTCGTATCCGGAAAGCATCTCGTGGAAGTGGTTGACTTTGGACTGTAGTAGTATCATCATCCTCTTGTCCTAAACATTTTTACCATAACAAATATCAGCAGGAGGGAAACTTAACTTTGAAGTAAGAACACAAAGAGAGCTATAACAGTAAAAGTATACACACATTAGAACTAGGAAATGCAATTTATAACAACCAGTATTTAGGTAATATTACTTCTTGGTGGTTTAGAGTTTACATGTACTGTGAACAATATACACGGTTTGGCTTCTTTCACATGCCTCCTTTAAGACCTCTTTTGACTGCAACCTTTACCAATGTCCCTCTGCTTTTATGTGAAAAATTAACTGGATCAGCTAATTATACTACACGGGCATCTGCCGTCCAGCTATGGTTCGGCACACAAGGTCGATTTCACCACTTCAACTAGACAGTGAATGTTCCTGTTGAAGATGAAGACCGGTGGCAGCTAATTGATGGTCTTTTTATTCACTGTTCTTTGGTTCTCTGTTGCTGTCAACCATCAACTCAACATCAAGTGTTTCCAACATGTTATGGAGTATGAATAAAGCCAAGAAGGTCTACCCCAATTAGGCTTGATAGTTTGATTGTCAATCATGAAAATCTTATGCTTAAATACTGCCAATGCAATCAATTCTTCATGGTACATGTTCTTGATCTTCCATTAAACCTCGACCTATGGCGTAACTAGAAAAATTCTGGCCTTACCGTTCCCACCTATGATATGATTACTGAAAAACAATTGTGACTCTCCACATTGCATAGTTTTTGCCAACCCCTTGCCTCTTTTGTTAACTCCACCACCTTGGTCCCACAAAACTCTCATTGTGGAAAACCTAGCAAGGGCTTGGGGGCAAAGAGTCGTCCTCATTGCAATTATTTGTAACTGCTTTGGCCACATTGAAGTAAGGTGTCACACTAAAGTTAGGGAACAATGGAAGACAACTAGTGTTGAGCAAGCTACAAAATCTTCTCGCCAATAGTATTAACCACCATTGAGTATCATGATTTCCTCCAGTTCTAAGCAACCAGACATCTTGCCTCGCCTATTACTATCTTGATTCAGTTTACTAATCTCATAGCTTTTGTCTCTCAATCTTCCTCCCTTGGACCCTAGATACTTATTTCTGGTGCCTCAGACCATATGATTGGTAACTAATCTTTTTCCAATTCCTTGCCTCATGTTAGTTGCAAATGACTCTCAAATTAAAGTTCGAGTTACTGCTCAAATCCTTCTCTACTACCAGGGCAATGAAATTCTTACCTCCCATTACTTAATCAACTGCATGCCCTAATTTGTACTCCACTAACAACATGACTTCGTATTCTATTTTGTACCTACAAACATGATCTCAATCTTGTTCATCTTCGTTTCTTCAATTTCATTTATTTTGTTCATAATCTTTTCTATGCCTACTAATGAGGGCACACCACTAGATGTTTCCACTATTTGACTACCGCTATTGTCCTTGCTTCTTTAACACTAATTTATTGATCCTCCAGCATCATCTCTTGCTCCAAACGCTCTCCACTAACATCCCCACAAACCTCACTTAGTCCTTACTTTTCTTCATTTTAGGAAAAAGTTACTAGACCCAAGTTTGATAAGTGATGTCATGTATCAGAGTGTTGTTTAGAGAAGAGATGTGCAATTAATGTATGTAAGAGCATTTAATGTGTCTCAGAGCTTAAATGTAGTCAAACGATAGTTGAAGAAAAACCCGTTGTTTGTCTCATAACGGCTCCAAAAGGATTTACAGTAGATCTTTTCTTCTCAGCTCTATATAAAGAAGATCCCTATGAAAAAGAAAGGTTCACCATGACAACCATCACGACAAGAACGTTAAATTCTTGTACTCTGTAGCAATTCTTTAGTCTTAGTTTGTGAGAAAGAACATTGTTTGTGTTCATGGCAACCTAAAAGAGTGTTTATCATCATGTATTTCTTTTGGGATGTTACCTTCTTTTAGTCACTAACTTGTGATCTTATAGATGACAACCTTTGTGGAAATATAATGGTTTAGCTAGGAGTGGTTGCATTTCTAAGAATACTCGGTATTAGCCAGGAGTGGTTACGTTCCAAATAATACTCCTATTTAACCAAAAATGAGTGGATCCAAATGATACTTGTATCATTGCACCATTAATTTGCATTGGTGGAACCTTGATTGTGTTGATCAAGAACTAGACGTAATCAAGGTTATCAGATGAACCATTATAAAAATCCTTCATGTTAATCTCTCTCAACCCTTATCTTTTCACATTATATATTATTACTACAACTAATCTAAGGAGAGATTTTCAAAAATGTACTTTGAAAAGTTTTTTAACCAGTGCATCTTTCAGCTTGAAGTTGTGTTTAGGGACTCTTCATCAGACACAGTTCCTTATGAAACTTGCTTGACAATATGTCTATACAACATTAAACTTCATTTGCTCACATGTATCAGACAAAGCTTTGTGAAAAGTTTGAGAAAATTTTAGACACACATGTATTTGGCCTGTTTTCATAGATTTGAGTACTTGTGTAAAGCAGAAGAGACAGTGAAAAATAATTGTAAACATTTGTTTGTTTAGTAGAACATTTTGCAGTTTACATTGGAGGACTGGACGTAGCCTAAGCTATGGGTGAATCAGTATAGAAACAAAAGTGTTTACTATCTCTTTCAACAACTTGTATATTGCTCTCTTAGCCGTTGGAAAAATATTTTGCAGAGGTTGCATGAACTTATTTGGAAAACTATTAGACTGCCACCTTTAAGTGTTTGATGATCTAATTGCCAAAATCTTCAATGACAGTTTTATAGCTCTATTCAACCCTCCCACTTTCTGGAGCTAACTTTCATTTTCACTTGTTTTAATTTGTGATGCTGATTGCACAAGATCACCATTAGACAAGAGATCTACATTGGTTATTGTTTTCTTCTAAGGGGAAATTCCATATTGTTGAGAAGCAAGAAAAAAAGTTAAAGTAAAATTGGGTGCACAGTTATTCAATATTGCAGAGATGTTCCAATAATCCTGCTGCATGGCTCAAATACACACAACACTACGTAAGTAAAATTGCACACATAAATTAAAATGAAAGAACAAGAATATATGCATAAGCATGAGATCTTAAATAGATGATGCACATACTGTCTGATTCCTTCCTTTTCCCATATTGTCTATTACTTCCTGGTTTCAAAGACACACCACTTGGAACAGGGTGAGACTTGCTTGAACCAGAAAGTTCACTAGTAGCAGGAGCAGAACCTGCTGGCAACTGTGATGGAATCCCTGTTTTCCCAGTTTGCACTTGTGTTGAAATCCCTGTTTTTGCACTTTGACCTGCTGGTAGATCACTCTGCAAACAAATTGATAGCACAATATCCACGTTTGGTGTTGGGCCTGGGAAATTCAAAAACATATTTTTCAACTGCATTCAGATATAAATAATCAAGAAACAGTAGTTGTGGAGGTAAGCCTAGAAAAAATAGGTTAGTATATATTTTTTCCCTTAACCAAGCATTTTGCTTCCAACATTATGCAATCCATCAAAACTATGTTATTTTGTGAACCATTAAGACAAACCAAGAGAATTCATACAAGATTCATCAAAACTTATCAGATAAAATCCTGCAGGAAAAATTTCAGCAGCATTTTCCGTAGAAACCACTATGTATTGACAACCTAAGAATGAGATGGTCCATTGTTGCAGAAACTCCAGAAATGCATTACTTAAACTTAGTAATAATAATATTGTTAGGGAAATAGACACTAGAGATGAAAGAAGAAATAAATTAAAGAACCAAAGAAGAAAAAAAAAAAAGCACTAACATAAACTATCTCTCCATATTGGCTAGTGAACAAGTAAAGCTCATCCTAGTTTGCTTTTCATCAAATGTTGACAGATTGCACACAAAATTGCAGAAAATATATAAAGTAAAATGGACAAGAAATCAGTCAAAAGAAATTTGTAACGTACCTTCAACCGCTGGTAGATTTGCCAAAAATGCTACCAAAGCAGGTGGTGTAGCTTTCAGAATTTCATCAAATGCATTTGTTCCTGAACTTGTAACTGGAAATTGGATAAGACAAAGTAATCAATCCAGGGGGTAGTTGCACATGGGAAAATTAACTAGCTACCTTTTTCCATACTATTCAATGAAGAAAATGATATAATATGAACAAAAAAACAGGACACAATACTTTGAGGATTTGTCATTTGACTTGTCATAGAGGAGATGATATTTTATATTCTTAAGTCTGTGTTTCCTTTATTTTCAAAAAGACGTTGTCGATTCATTCAAGTGCAATGTATAGTTTCCAAACACCATTGTTATAATATCCTCTTGATTTGCTTCATTCTGATGATGAGGATGTCCATCAAATTCTAGTACATCTAGTACCAAATAGTTTGTAACTTTACTGATGATTGCACTCATGTAACAAGGATTTTTCTCATGAAAGAAAAATCTAAAGCTTTTCCTTCATTTGTAAAATTCAACCACATAATACACACACTAAATTGAAAGTTAATTAAACATGAGTTCTGATAGCGGGAGAGAATATGTAAACACTAACCTGTCTAAATTCCATTGTGAAAATTCAATATCTATTAGAGAGATTGTTAGTGTAGACATGTTGAGAAATAGGATATCTAACGCAATATTTTTCCCTTGCTCAACACAATGAGTAAATTCTCAATAACACTTACCTTCTCATTGTTACTTTTAGAGCTTCTCACCTGAGTCAGAAAACTCTTTCTCTAGAATCAAAATGGGTTGTCTACTTTGATATTTTTTGCCAATGAATTTGTCTTCTTCCTTACTATCAATTGGTTCTACCCATTTGTGGTGGCTCCATCACATAGATCTTAGGCATCCTACAATGGTAGATATGGTAATGACAAGAAGGAAAACTCCTCCACTTTAAGTGTTTTCTCCCCTTGGAGTAGAGGATTAACAATTGTTTTCCACTATTATTTGAAGAAATCTCCCCTGCCGTGGTTTGGTCATTTTAGTTCTGCCTTGACACAGTTTGACATGACTAGGTGTGAGGATAATCATTTTGTTTTCTTTCACTCTCTTTCTCGTAGGTGCATTTATCTTGTTTATTTTGATGACATTGTCATCACTGGTATGATGAGACTGGAACTCAGAACCTCAAATATCACTTTGCACATCAATGTCAAATCAAAGAGTTCGGTTCTCTCAAATATTCTTCTGACATCGTCATTAATCAATGTGACATCATCTTCTAGAATTGCCATTAATCAATGTAAGTATGCACTAGACATTCTTACGGAAACTGGTATGCTTGATTATCACCCTTGTGATACTCTTATGGCTCCCAAATTAAGCTTCTTCAGGGTTACGGGGGAAAATGAAAGACAAAGAAAGATATCGACACCTAGTAGGCAATATCACTTTCACATTTAGTGTGGTAAGTTAGTTTTTAAATGCCCCTTGTGATAGCCATTAGGATGTTGTGACATGTATTCTTCGATACATAAAAAATGCTTCACGACAAGGATTATTGTATGAAGACAAGCAATACTAAGATCACTTGTTACTCTAATGCAAATTGAGCAGGATCACCATCAAATAGAAGATCCACGTCTGGATATTGTGTTCTTATCAAAGGAAACCTGATGTCATGGAGAAGCAAGAAGCAAAACATAGTCGTCAAATCCAATGCAAAAGCAGAATGTCGTGCCATGGCAACATCCATTTGTGAGCTTATTTGGCTTAGGCAACTACTACAACAACTATCTTTTAGTCAATTCTAGCGACCAATTGGCTGACATGTTTGCCAAGTCCCTTAGAGGCCCTCAGGTTGAGTACATTTTCAACAAGCTTCATGCATATGACATATGCTCTAGCTTAAGGGAGAGTTTTAGAATGTAATTAGTCATTAGCTATTACAGATTCTAGAAAATTAGGATCATTGATACCTGGTTATTAAGCAAGAAGTTATGATATTTAATTGTGTAAATAGGTATAGATACACACTATGTGGTCTGCATTAGACACACAACATTTTCAGATAACACTTTCTTACACCTCTAATCGTAAATAAATCAGCATGTGGGGTGGGATTAAACCCACATCATTCTTGTACATTTGTAAAAGGTTTATTACCAAAAAGTAATCCAATTTTTAATAGGATGACTGATGTACCTGGAGTATGTTTTGGATCATAGATAACCATCTTTGAAGTATCAGGATAAACAATCTTTGATGATGTAGTTGAAATGTTTGTCATAGATGTCTTATCTGCACTAACATTTCAGGATTCACCACATAATAATATGTAGAAATTAAATGTTTGAATGAATGTAATTTCCAATACCTATAACAATCGTTCCATTAGCCAAAATACACTTCTCCACTTTCTTATTGATATTTTTGGTAAGCCACTGAAGAGGTAGACATGAAAATTTAATGAATTCAAGAGGAGGCAGGCTAATTCTAGAAAACTAGTAAAGGAAAATGATAAAGATTAGTGGTCTGCTGAAGACTAATACAATCATCATATTAGAATCTTATCTTTTCAATCCATATTACACAAATTGCTACGACTGGGCAAGGCAATGAAGTTGTATCTTGTGACAAATTTGTAAGTCAATTATGATTTCACAATACAATACAAATTACAAAATTTAGCTTTTCGTTAATTTTTCTTTAACCATTTCACGACAAAGAAATTCAAAAGTTGCAGACGCTTAAAATATGAAAACAAATTGAAGGAGTACGACTGAACAGTTAATATCTCGATGTTCTACTTTTATTCATTCCTCTAAAGTAAGGGGTTCACAATTTTCACTCACTAATTCTATAGGCTACACTCTAGTTTGCTGATTAATTTCTCTCTTTTCAGTTCTCTAATATAGAAGCTTCACACAATCAATCATGCAGGATTCAGTTTTGTAAGACATAATGAGTCAATACCTAATTTAAAATTATCACTACTCAACATCATTTATGTGATAACTTCAAGTTAATTTTCAATTTTTTAATTGTACAATTAACTATTCATGATTTAAAACATGATTTGATGTCCTTGATGATCATGCAAAATTATTAAAATAGGGATAGGGTCCAACAGGTTGGTTCAATTTGAAAGGATCCGAGCACTTTCATTAAAATGCCTAGGTCGATCAATTTCCCTAGGTAGACAATTTGCAATCTGCAAGTACAACCATAGACCAGTCCTGTTTTCATAAGATTGGCTTATCCCACATTGACCACCAATATGACCAAAACAATGTATATAAGGAACAACCATCACCTACTGAGCTAGCTTTTGGGATTTTCCAATGTGGCAAGAGAAGCCTAAGATCAGAACACATTAAAAACTAGTATCTTACAAAGAATATTCTTTTTAAGAATGATTTGCCTTCTCTTCTCTCACATGGGAGAAGTTACTTCAAATATGGAATGATTTTCTAAAGGATAGAGGACAGAAAAACCAAAGGTAAAAAGGCACAACCAGTGACAAGTTCTAAATAAAAATTTATTTGTGAGCCTTCACATACCAACTTAAGCGTTGGGGACAAAATAGTTCTAGATATGGTATCAAAGCTTCTACGACCAAGTGATCAAGAGCTTTATTCTTGATGCATTATTCTTCTAAGTAAGGTTGAACTTCAACACAGTACAGGCCTAGGTATTGTCTACCCTTAAAGCTTAACACGTATTTGAGTGATGAGCTATATTAGATATAAAACCATTTGTGAGTCTTCACCAAACATATTAAGCTTATTGGAGATTAGTGCTTGACCACAAGCATGTTATTTATCTCAAAATATAAAATTGAGTTGTACCTCTTGCCGAGCTAAATGATCAAGATCATTAGAAGAGCACGGCCACAGATCCATGAAACTGTACCGTGATACAATGTCTTGTAGAGAACTCTCTAATGCTGCTCCATCTTCAGCTCCAGAAAGTGCTTCTTTCCTTCTTTGCTCAACCTATATAATTTGACAATCATATATCATGAATTACAAGCTGATTACAGCCTCATGTTTCGTCCATTCTACAGTCATAAACAACTACAAGAGTACACTCATTAGAATTTTTTTAAAATGGCACTTATCATGGACATGATTTTAATAGCATTTTCTTGCCACCCTCGAGAACTTATTTCTATATATGTTATAGAACCAAAGTCTATGTTGTTACACAATGGCAAAGAAGTTTTGTTAGTCCCAGTTATAGAGCATTGATTTGGAAAACATAAAAAGAAAATAAGAAAATAACAGCTACTTTTATTCTTTCAAATGATCTCCGGCCCTTCACTAAAGCAGTCACAATTCAGCACCTAACAGTAGGATGTTTGACCAAAAGCCTATTCCGTTAATGTCAGCTAATTGTCAATTCATGAATAACAGGTAACAGTCTACATTTCGTTCAAGGCTATTCATTCAAATGATTAAGGGTTACAAGGTAGCAACAATTGGGTAAGCCTAATCATGAACATGACACACTGAAGAAACAACCAGTGATGGCAAAGACAATACTGTATAATAACATATTTGAAGAAACCTTCAGCATGCTAGCAAGATCCCCATAAGTTTGCTCAAACTGGGTGAACTTTTTCCAGACCTACAATGAGAATAGTTACATACAAATTAGAAACCAGTAAACAACAATCTCTAGAATTCTCCTACTCAATGAGTAGAGAAACTATAAGCAAAATTAACATAGAATTAAACATGTTGAATAATATGGGAAAAACATTATGCATTTCAATCTAAAAACGTACTACAATATTCATTGGTTTTCTACTTAGCCTATATTTGGGTTTCAGCTCAAAGATTTTGTTTGAATCTTACAAATATATCTTAACGGTGGATATTTGGAGATCTCACATGATAAAGATATGGTGAATATACAAATAGGTGCAAAATATCACCTTATCAAACTAGTTTGATAAGGTTGAATTACTCAAAGTTCACTTTAAGAGTATGTTATTAGCCTAAAATAGGATAACTAAATAATTTTTAATTATATACTCAATATTTTGTAATTATGTTTTCTCCCCTGTAAATTCAATAGCTATATTGTGTCACGAAACTCATCCTATGATCTATTGTTCTCTCTCTCTCTCTCTCTCAACATGGTATCCTATCCATCCACAGTTCATCAAAAACTAAATTTTTTTCACATCATTGTTCTAGCAACACTGTTCCAACATTAATATTCTCAATGCCATCACCATTGGTCTTTTCTAACAGGCAAACACATCATCGGCATCATCTCCTTAATACTAACATATCCCACTGATCCAACAACCAGCAAAGGCCACATGTATTGGTACATGCTAATTCTCTCTTTGGTGTGACAAAGTGCTATGTGTAAAGCACAATCCAGCTAAAGGAAGCAGTATGATAATAAAGGATGAAACCTATCCTAGAATAGTTTGTTAAGTCTATCATGTCATCCGCTATAGGGCCGCTTTTGGACCACCCATAAATATATAAACCCATGCACAAGATGTACATACCTCGATTAGAAGGGAGTGTGTTGGAGATCTTACATCGACTACAGATAAGGCCAAATTATAGTATACAAAATGCAAGCATTTCTCACCTTACAAGCTGATTTTGTGTGATTTCAGTTAGGCATAAACTTACTTACTAAGAGGGTCCAATGGTAAAAAAGAAGGATCCTAACAAATAACATCTAAAACAAATAGTCCAAGCGACAATAGTTAAAATTGCAATACAAAGAGTATCTTGTCTCGGAACTGAAAAACAAAAGTTGGTAAAGTAGAAGAAAACAAATGTATGCGATGTTTTTCAGGGTTAGGGCAATAAATCAAATCATCTCTCTTATCTTCCTACACTAACAAGAGCATCCATGCAAGAGAAACAAACAATAGAAGAGATAGAACTCCATTGACGCAAAATTGTATACTCTATCCACAACTTTGGCAACGACAAGCATCATTCTAATTGTGACAATGAAGTGCGATGTGACAACCTTGGAAGTGTGGCAAGATCCAACAATATAACACTCCAACACGATAGCACCACTCTTTCAAAAGATTACTATGGCATAAACTAGAGTTCAGTATATTTTTAAAAATCGAAGGGAAGAATGGTATAGCATCACCATACAAGTAGCTAGGTTAGCTCTAGAACTTGTATCAATCATATGCACCATGCTTAGAAATACTTTAAAGGGAAAAGTAATACAAAAGTGCGGGAAGCCAAACTAAACCCACTAAGAGAAAAGAAAATGCAGAATATATTGGCAGTGTTATCGATATCGGATAACGGAATATATCGGAGACCCAAAAATCCCTTTATAAAGTGCCTCCTTCCTTACGCCGTTGCACCTCCTTCCTTACGCAGCTGCGTAGCTTCAAGTTCTAATCGTCGCACCGCTGCACAACTTCGTTCTTCGATCATTGAGTCACCGCCACCACTGCACCCATTAGGGTTTCTCTCCGCCTTTTTCGCCATTTCTGTTCAGTGGTTGCATCCCATGATGCAATAAGTGGCCGCCATAGGCCACTATGAGAAACCCCCATCACCACCGTCATGTGATGGCGGCAAGCCATAAATCCACCACCTATTTCCACCATGGCGTCGTTATACCCGATTTTTGGTAACAGTGTATATTGGTATCATATACACATTTAATTTAATATATTGTTCCCTAAAGATCAAAAATCTAGTATCAAGTACCTGATTTAAGCAAAAATATAGTCCTTCATGTTATTTACTAAATTTCTATTAAGATTTCAAGAACTTTTTTTTTTCCAAAGGACAAGACAATAAGAAGCAATGCATACCTCAACTGATTCTTCTGGTGGAAGTGAACTTAATGCCCTTTCAAATAAAGCTCGTATATTTTGGTCATCATTCATTCGTATCAAGAAATCAGCATATCTGATATATCATGAAAATAATCAATATCCTTTTCGGTAAGAATGGAATTATCATTAACAAAAATGAGGATGTCACACCCAAGACACAATTTAGATGGCTAATAATGGAGGAAGGCATTAGAGTTATTTGTGTCACAAGGTACCTAATAAACTTGCCCAAGATTTATAGCACTGCTATACATCTAGTATTATATGATAGTAAAAAGTGGACTTTAAAGAGATGAGAGTAGCAAAAATGAGAATATTGAAAAATGTGTGGCCACACAGGAAAGGATAAGATACAAAATGATTATACACAAAATTAGTCTATCACCAATGAGGAAAAATAACAAAAAAATCAAGATAGATAGTTTGGACACATGAGCAAAAGACACAGGGACTTAGTTTTAACCACCTGAAGAAATTGAAGAATCACACATTTACATTTTGAAACCGAACACCAGTGTCTTGCATTCCATCTACATTTGACTATCTATCATATCCAATCAATCTACTTAGATTTTTATCTTTTTTATCTCCTTATCTTTATTTTTATATCTTACATTCATCTCTTACCTTTGTTATATCCTATCTCGTTATCTTTTATCTCTCAATTTTATCTTTTTTATTTTATCTTTTACATTTATCTTCTATCTCGGTGTTCTACAATCTAGTAGAGAAGTTGAGACAACTCGCACAATTTTAATCCATGGTGAGGTTCCTCAACGTTTTTAGGATGTTGTTGTTCTTAGTGTGTTTTCTTGGTGCGTGTTATCTCATTAACCACATGCCATCTTCAATTTTAGAAAACAAAATTCTTCATTCTATTTTATTTTACCATGAACCTCTCAATCACTTACTCCTTAAAGTTTTTTGGTCTACATGCTTTGTTCATAATTTTAGTTCTTGTCTTGATAAATTATTTACTAGGTCACACAAATGTGTCTTTCTAGTATTCACTAGATCTCAAAAAGGATATAAATATTTCTCACCTTCTCTTAACTACTATTTCATTTTAGCAAATGTCAACTTCACTTAAGTCTTCTCTTTACTTTAAGTCTTCTTTTCCTCCTAAGTTCCATCCGATTAAGTAAACATTTCTGTTATATGTTATTCTCTTGTGTCTAGTGTACCTAGAGATCCTTCACCTCCCTCAACCCTACTGATGTACAGTCATACTGTTATACTTCCCATCATCCATCATATGACTCTCTTCTAGTGCTAGGTCCTCCACCCTCGTTAGCTCCTACGTTCAAACTTGATCTTCCCATTGCCAACGTAAAGGTATATGTTTTACCCCGTAATCTCTCTGCGTTATACTGCTTTAAGTTACCATAAATTATCTCAACCTTTTTATACCTGCCTTTTGCATATTTGTAGGTGACGTCTTAACCCATCTTGGTTGGAATCAGGCCATGTCTGATGAAATAAATGCTCTTCAAAATAGTGAAACTTAGAAACTCATTCCTTTAACTTCTGGAAAATTTATTGTTGGTTGTAGGTGAATTTTATTATCAAAGTTCGTCCTGATGGTACTAATTTTGGTTTAGACTATGATGATACGTTTTCTCCAATGGCTTCTCTTCGCTTATTCATAGCCATGGCTACTCTTCAAAAATGGTCTCGGGTATAATAACAAGTGACTTGGTCTCAACTAAAATAGTATGCGAGCTCAATAGAGTATTTAAGTATTCAATTCCCCAACCACTACCTCACCTTTTTTCAAAACTCAGCATCCCATCATCCCATGTTATAATACTCAATATGCAACTTAAGGAACCCATAATACCCAACTCCCCATCACATCGCGACAATTTATGAGTCATGGCAATTCGTGGGACTGCATAGCAAAAAGAAAGTGTTTTGGAAGCATGCACATAGTAAAAAAAGTTATTTGTTTGTGACACAAAAAAGGATAAAGTATCAAGCAAATATAGGTTTGCATCCACATAACAAGGAAGCATAAGAGTTATCAGAATTAGAAGGTAGAACTCACTCGAGAATATAAACAGGCTCATGCATAAAGCGTTTTAGTCCTGCTTCAAAAACATTATGAGCCATCTGCATGGATAATCCGATAAATCAATAATATTTATTATTACTTATCAAAACAGAAAAGGAAATATTGAATTTCTCCAATTCCATTTCAATAATAAAGCCCCTGATTTATGGACAAAATTAGTCTCCAAGAAGAAACCAAATCTGCCAAAATTAGGGAGAAACATCAAGAAGCAATAAATAGCCTATCACCGATGATCTTAAACCTGCCAGAGTATTATTAAAATCTCAGCCTGGACAGATGTATTGCAAAATCAATTCAAGACAAAATTAGGAAATAATAGATATAAAATTAATGACAAACTTTCCAGAGTATTCATAAAGAATTATTGAGCCACTTTATTAGCTAGAAGAAAAAACTTTAAAATATAAAACCCAAAGGATATCTATTTTATTTTGTTAAATCTCAATGGATAGAATGGGGAAGAAAGGCAATCCTTGGCCATTTTCCTTATGTCAGATAATTACTTCATTTTTAGACCCAATCACACTAACAACAAAAGGCATTTTGTTAGCTAAATTTAAGTATACCTACAAACGCAGCACAATCATCAATGTCAAACAAGATTATATGTGAATAAATAATTGTACTACCTGTCTAAAATACAGTTGTCGACAAAAATAAAAAGGGAATAGTATGAACCTTTGGATCCTTGTCAAGACAAAATGCCATTGTAGCATAAGCAACATAAACATGATAAGTACAGCTTGTGGATTTTCGAGCATCCAGAAAGTACTTCCTAGCAGCTTCAACACCTTCAGTTCTTCTAAGAAAACGTATGAACTGTAGCATGAAAAAGATGTCACATTTTTTGCAAAAAAATCTATCAAAAAACTTTAAAATGAACTGTACAAATCCTTAACACTGTCAATTAAGGAAGCTAAAGAGAAGAGAAAAATACAAATTTATGTTTCTACACACGTGATTTCCATGGATGAATGTCTATTCAGGATAAAAGATGTGTGTAGAAGTAGAATCCACCACCATAAAATACAATAGAAAAAAAATATATGGACAACTGTAAACTTTCAGAGAATCAGACCATGAATTTGAACAACCAAAATTTAAACTTCTGACAATGTCAAGCAGCCATACTTTATGACTTGTCCAATGATTTCCAAAACTGAATATGAGAAGACAAATTCATTAACATATATATCCCATGTACGAAGTATCCAACACCATTGAGCACTAAAAGCATAACCAAACTATTTCATGTACTTGAATATGAGCGAGTGAGGTTGCATTGACACCATCTCCCAAAAGGCTTTCATATATTTTCTTAGCAGCCTGACATCAAACAAAATAAATACAAGAAAATTAATTTAGTTAAAGATTTAAAAACCAAGAAAAATAATAAACAAATATGAGATTAATCACTGTACGTTGTGCAACACATGTACAATACCTGAATCGCTCCACGAGACTCCTCTAGCTCTGCATAAGCATATCGCAGCATTTCTGAATCTGTTCACAAATGAAATGATTGAGCAAAGAGATGAAAGATAAAAATAACCATCAAAGTCTCAAGTAAGGCGTGTTAATGCATAGTTAAGAGTTGCACACTACCCAAAGGAAACATACAAGGCTTAATTAAGATAAAGTTTGTGCCAGAGATCAAGATAACTCAACACAAGAAGTTTTCAGAATCCAAGGATATCTATCAGGAAATAAAAAAGATCTGAATGTCGTTGGTAAGCACGGAATTTCATACTATAGATGACAAATTTCTTTATCGTAAGTGTATCACGACTTAGAATTACTAATTTCCAACAGAAAAAAATCAAAAGAATGTTGTGAACACAATATAATATGCATTCACTTACAACGTTTGAAAATTCAGCAGAGCTAGAGAAAGAAAACACTACAAACCAGGGAGAGCCTTCAGAGCCCTTTGAAATACTTTAATTGCAGCATCTATGGAACCACCTTTTGCATGCCATGTAGCATAGTCATACCATATATCGGGATAATGGTACAAATACATCAGACACTGAATAAAATAGCAATCAGTAAGATATTTCATAAACAATAGAACAAATAAATGCAGCAAGATATTCCATATTAGCTTCTCCAAAAACTTAATTTTAACTCATCCATATGCTAATTTTAAGAAATGGAAAAATTAATTTCATTTTTCCTTCTACAAGTGTCTGAAAAAGTTCCTTCAAATAGGCCCTGGATGAACGTACTACATATCAATTTAAACAAAAGAAATTGATGTCTCTTAACTTGACAATCCTTAATGGTTTTCTTCACTAATCCAGCAAATCTTTTAGTATGACAAGCCAATGCTATTTAAAATTGTTAGAATAGGCTCATAATAGGATTTATTAAAAAGATATTTTGAGTTGTACCTAGTGTTCTAGAGGTGCCTCTCCTTGTTTTCTACTCTTTTCTCGCTTTCATTGTATCTCATATTAGTCCACAGTTTCTATATAAATACGAGAACCCAAGAGTGACTTTAGGCAACCTCTCAAAAATATATTTTCTCTTTATATTTCTCAAGTTGGTATCAAAGAGTGGTCTATCCCACTCTAGTTGTCTTTGTCTTGTTCAATGAAGAAAATGTTGTCCGGCAACTGTCCATCGCATTCATAGTTTGCTCTGGTCACCACCGAATCTAGAGTCTCAGTCTGCGCAACGCCCAACTCCACCAATTCTAAAGGCGAAAACTGCTTTGAATAATTCATTTGTTTCTTGTTTTGCATCCCCATCTCCTAAGTTTTTACATGATCGCTTAGGTCAACCTCACTTGTCAAAATTAAAGAAAATGGCTCCTGAACTTAGTAGAGTTGAAACCTAAGAATGTGAGCCAAGTCAATCAAAAAAAGCATGTTAAATCTTTTCCTAAACAATCTAAATCAAGATGTAATTTTGTCTTTTCTACCACCCATTCTAATATTTGGGGGTCAAGTCGTGTATCATTCTTTGGATTTATATATTTTGTTACTTTTATTGATGAGTATTCCACAATGTACTTAGGTTTATCTTATGAAAAAAGAGTTCTTAACTTTTGTCCATCTTTACGTCTTTCCTTGATGAAATCAAAAATTCATTTCGCCAAGTAATCAACATTGAAGAAGTGACAATGCCAAATAATATTTCCTCTAATTTCTTTGCTCTTTTAGGCTCACATGGCATTTTACATCAGTTTACCTGTCCTCACACACCACAACTAAATGGTATAGCAAAATGGAAAATAGACACTTGGTTGAAATTACTCTTACTTGGTGCCAATATACTTGTCCATCATTAGGACCATGTTATCCTCACTACTAGCTTTCTAATGAAATTTTCTTCAGTTAACAATAAAGTTCTTTATTCACTTTTATTTTCAAATGAACACCTCTTTCATACTTTTTTTTCCTGTGTTTCTGTTTGAGTATGTTTTGTTCATGATATGCCTTTAGGTTTGGATAACCTCTCAACCAAAGCCCTCAAATATGTCTTCTTGGGATATTCTCACCTTCAAAAAGGGTATCAATGTTACTCTCCTAAAACCACGTTGCACTACATATCTGCCAATATCACCTTTTTTTAACAAATTCCTTTCTTCCCTCCCTTTATGTAGGATGTTCATTCACTCCTATAAGTCCTACCTATGCCATTAACTGAGTCATTTCTTCCTCCTACTCCTAACAACCTAAATATCATCAAGAATCCACCCAAACCATCATCACCTCTTATTACTTACCAATGCAGGACTCAGATGACTAGTCCTATACTACAAGGTGAGTCCTTTTCATTAGGTCCTTCTCAATCATCACTCAGTACCACCATTTATAAAAGTATTGATTCAAGTTGGCTCACTACTATTCGTAAAGGTACTCATTCCGATCGTAATCCACATCCTATTTACATTTTTCTCTACTAGCATAGGTTGTCTCCTTCCTATTTTCTTTAATCTCCACTATGTCTTCTATTACAATTCCTAAAATTGTTAATGAAGCACTTGATCTCCTAAATAGCAACAAGCCAGCCATGATCATTGAAATGCAAGCCCTTGAACATAATAGCACATAGGAGTTAGTTCCTCTTCCATTCAAGAAGAAGACGGTTGGATGTCGTCGGGTTTATGTCATTAAAGTTGGACCCCATGGTAAAGTTGATCGACTCAAAGCTAGATTGGTGGCCAAAGGATGTACTCAGATCTATAGCCTTGATTATAGTGATATGTTCTCTCTATATGTCGACAATCTTTTCTTTGTCACGACAGTTATTTGCATTGGCCTCTTTAACAACTGGATATTAAAAATGTTTTTCTTCAAGGTCATCTAGAAAAGAAAGTCTACATGGAGCAACCACCTTGGCTAGCTTAGGGAGAGTATGATTTGGTTTGTAAATTTTGTTGCTCTCTATTATGGTCTCAAGCAATCTCCATGTTCTTAGTTTGGAAAATTTCGCCACAATATTCAAAACTTTGGACTGAAACACAATGAGGCAAATCGTTTGGTTTTTTTACCATCTTACCTCCCCTAGATGTGTTTACTTATATGTTGATGATATAGCTATTTCAAAAAATGATGCTGCTAGAATCTCTTAGCTAAAGGAACTTGTGAACGTGTGTGAGTAAAATAGTTCCTCCAAGAATTAATATTTTGTGAGATTCTGCAAATCATGTATTGGGATAATCATGCAACTTTCCACATTGCTTCCAATCCTACGTTGCTTGAGGACTACACACATAGAAATTGACTATCACCTTATTCAAGAAAAGTTGTGATTCAAGGAAATTTATCCTAACCTTGTCAGATCCAATGATCAACTTGTGGATGTATTAACAAAATCCTTGAGACAACCTCAGAATGAATTTATTCGTTCCAAGTTTGGCACCTTCAATCTTTATGTTGTACCTTGAGGGGGATTGTTAAAACAGGCTCAAAAGAGGCTTAGATGAGGCTTATTAAGAATTTGTTTTAAATTGTACTTATCCCTAGCAAAGATCCTAAAATTGCCTTTGCTTGTTTCCTACTCTTTTCTCACTTTCGTTAAATCTCATATTAATTTAGATATTCTATATAAATATGAGAACGTATGAGAGACTTACAGGCTCTCTAAAACAAAGTTTCTCTTTTATTTTTGTCAAGTAAAACAAACTACGTTATTCAGCACATTAATGAAAAATTATAATACTAAAAGCATAAGAAATTAAAAACCAATCAAATATATTTCCTACTACCTGCTCATAAGTAAATATAATTCGTTTGTTGGAAGAGGCGGTATCTATTCTCTGTGGATTTCCTCTGAAATAAAAATAGTAACAAAGTTAGATAGAAAATATTAACCAAACATCATAACATATCCCAGAGAGGATATAAAGACATAATGACCAAAGGCACTAGATCCATGCTATTGTCATTTCAAAATGATAAGTTTTGCCAAAGATGACAACCCCCTTAGAAGCTTATAACATTTAAATCCTAAATGGAGTCTAAAGAATGGTTTTGCATCTTTATTTTATGACAAGTGCATTTAGAACTTTTGATCAAGAGAATAGAAATGAAACATGTAGTTAACATACAAGACCATTCTAGAAGCCCCACTTAACAAGTTAAGCTTTATGATCTTTGGCATTATATTAGAGCCTTTTCTGGCCTTTGGCATGACATTTGTCTCAACACAAGTGTGTTGTGAGTTGTCATCTCTATAAACCTATAGGTTATTGTGTGAACAGTTTTGTTGAGACAAATATCATTGATAGGCCTATACTTAACAACTTAAGGTTTTGGGAGTGTGGGCCTATGGCACATAATGCTCAAACAGTTGATGAGCGCACTGGAAAATAATTCTTTTGTTGAAGTCCAACAAGTTTTTAGGCCAAATGAGCCATTGGTCCATGAGGAGCATGAGGCACCTAAAGCATGCAGTAAATGTGAGTAAAAGAAAGAGGGGAAATAAAAAAGACTAAGGTGGCATAAGCAGTAGAGAGGTTGTTAAAAGGCTGAGGTGGCATGACTGGTGGAGAGGTTGTTAAACGTGAGAGTTTTTTATTATTTAGAATCATGAGGGAGAAGGGCTTATTCAGTATATTAGACGAGCTATGCTTTGGGCAACTAGAGGTTTCCTTCTCTTGTAGTTCCCCTTTTTACTGCAAATAATACATAATTTCTCGATTCCTTCATCTTATTTTGTTTCTACATTACAGTTATATTTTGGTCTGTAACACCTTTTAACATCTTATTTTGTCGTTTTCTCAATTTCGCTTCTCCAACAACATCTAGGACGTCCATCCTTTTTTGTTCTAAAGTCTATGTTCCCTTCCTTATCACTACTTTTTTATGTCCAATATGGGCTTTAGTTAGCAAACTTATTTACAAAAAAGTAATGTAATTCTTAAGTTCCTTCTTTATATCTGGAGCTCATTAAAAGATCATGCAAGGCAACATGAATATGCCCCAAGATAGTAGACATAGGTTCATGAAATCTTCATGGACTAAACAATATCAAAAGTTCTTGGCAAACACTACAAAGACGTTGGTTGTCATTCATATAGAACACACGAGCCTCACTCCAAACTAATGCACGTCTTATGAGGAAGGAAAATAGGTTTGAGTGAGTTGTGAATAGTGCATTTGAAACATAGCACCGTTGAACATTAATCTTCATCCATTGTTAACATTCATCTGCTGGTATGGATTCAGCAGAGGGTGGTGAGATGGGATTGGTGACCCAACCCACTATACTCCTGTTTATAAGCTATTCAATTACAGTTGTGTTTCCCCTCTATTAACCCTTACATACACTCTCTTAACCACTGGTCTACTATCATAATTACAATATGAATTATACATCACAACAAAAAGTCCTATGCACATCACATGTTTATCCTACATTCGTATAGGTGTAATCATACAAGTATGAGCATCCACAGAAAATGTAACAAATCATTTAGAATGAAAATTTCACTAGATAAAACAAAAGAAATAATTTTCTTATATAGGTGATTATATAAATTGAATCAATACTTTGCCTAAATTGCTTCTTCAGTTTGATCAAATATCAAGTGGCAAAGATCTAATAAAAGAATTTATCAGTGAAAAATGCACATCTAATAAAAGCAAGAAAAAGAAACCCTAGCTAAATTCAATACTTTGCCTCAATCTCTTCAACAGTTTGATCAAATATCAAGTAGCAAAGATCTGATAAAAAGATTTATTAGTGAAAATGTTAATATAATACAAGGCAATTGCTGAAAAAAAAAACATGCTTCTTACTTTTCAAAAGATAAAAGCCTCTTCCATGCAATCCACTGCATTTCTTCCTGTCAGAAGTAACTACGAATTAGAACTAATTATGATTTTCGACACATAACAAGAATAGATCATGCACATAGCTTCACTTAACACCTTGTTTTAAGAAAGTTAGTTCATGGCATGATCTAAGAGACTTTCTAACCAAGAGGTCTAGAACTAAATCCTTATCACCTCTGTTTTTCGAAATAAAATTGAATTTCAGCACAAGACGGGTCTATATATTGTCAATGATTAAAACTCAAAGGGATCACTTATGTGAGGGTGAATGTTAGAGATAAAAGTGTAAAATCATCAATGTGCATCTGCGTAACAGAAAGCTTTTGATATAGTTTGCATTATGAATAAAAGCTTTTCTTCAATATAGCATATAGAGATTTTGAAAATTTTGGATAAACTTATCAATAACAATAACCCTTATAATAGAAGTATAAGAAAAAGAAAATGAAAATCAAACTTCTCCAGAATAATAGCAAATTATGCTCCTCAATGTATACCAACATTAGATGATAACGCCTTTGAAAATGTTGAGGTGCACAAGTTAATTTTGTGGGATAAGTCTAAATTATTTCACCTCCTTTGTTCAATTTATTTTCTTCAATTATAAGTTCTTTATTATTGATAGTTTATCCAAATTAACTTTGTCTACAAAACAAAACAAAGAAAAATTAAATAAAGGCATTTGCTACTGTAACATGAGATGTAATTAAAGTATTAACCCACTTATAGAATATAAGGTCATCTCAAATGGACAATGTGGAAGAAGATAAAGTGTTCATTTCATTAAGATCAAGCGTACAGCTTAATCCGTGTAACCAGCGGCATCCCCCAAAATATCAAAATTAACATCAAGCTGTACTTTCACACACAGCCAACTACTGCAGACAGACCATGAAACCAATATCAGCATGAACAAAAGACAAAAAGAACATCAAGTTGCAATTTCATCAACATCTCAAAAGGCAGAGTCATCATTCCTATACTTTCATCACCCAAATTACATATTTTAGAGATTGATAGGTGCATGCTTTAATATGGGAAATTATCCTGCAACAATTATTGCTGATAAGAAAAAGAAAGTTACCTTGTAAGATCCACTTGGTGGTACAGCAAGCATATTCCAATCAATTTCATCAACATACTTCTTCCTCTCCCGGTAAACTGCCCTAGCACTATTGTATTTGGGTTGATATTCAGATATTAGTCCTTTAGCCTGCAGAACACCTCATCAAATTGCACGCAACCAAAGAATAAGAACTACGGACTAATGAATACAAATTGACAGAGCAAGCATTTTACCACAATCAATATCTTACCAACTGACGACTAACAGAATTTTCAAAGTTTTCATAGTCCTTCCAAAGTTGTTCAATGTGATGTGTAGGAGTAACTATAGCCTTCTGATAGACTTTCCTCACAGTAGTCATCCGGTGTGACTCTTCTTGACCGTTTATAGCCTGAAAGAGATCATTGAATTTGACAACAAAATATATAAAATAATACCTAATTATGCACCAAGAATTGCAGAAAACACGAAAGGTTAACCAAACAAACCGGCAATGATTTTAGAAAGGCTATGTACTCCATCCACACAGGACCAGATGCTATGTCTGCTCCTGTTATCACATCATTAAGTGTCAAGGTATATATGTATATACATAATGCATAGATACATTCATTCATACATATATATAACAGACATCCTCCCTTTTCCCTCCTATTTTCTAAATAACATCAAACGAGAATAGTGAATTTTGGCATTACTAGTGAGTTCTGGCAAAATATAAGTGAAATCTAAGTCAGAAGCTTAAGCATTAACTACAACACAACTATTTATATAAGAAAAATGTTGGTTTTTCTGGAAATAAAGTAAAAAGAGGTATGGGATTAATCCTTTGTGTATAATGAACACATAGGGTTATGTATTTATAGATAAGACACATACAAAGAATATGGGCTAAGTCCGTTACATCTAACACTCTCCCTCAAGCTGATCATATAAATCATATGTATCAAGCTTGTTACAAATATAATCAATTCTAGGTCCCCGTAAAGATTTAATGAAAATATATGTTAATTGATTATTCGAATTGACAAACTCGGTCTTGATGTCTCTAAATACAATATTTTCTCACACAAAATGGCAATCAATCAAGTTTGATTATCACATATAAGTGTCATTTGAGTGATTTCTCCAAATTGCAATTATTTAATTAATTGTTTAAGCAAAAAAAGCTTACAAGTAGTTAAGGTCATAGCTCTATATTTTGCTTCTACACTAGATTTCGCCACAACATTTTGTTCCTTGCTCTTCTAAGAGATTAAATTATCACCAATAAAGACACAATATTTGAAAGTGGATCTTCTATAAGAAGGAGATATCTTGCTCAATCAGCATTTGAATAATAAATAACTTTAGTATGGTTATTGTGACCATATAGCAAACATTTTCTAAGAAAACCTTTAATGTACTTCAATATACGAATGACTGCATTCCAATGATCTACACATGGAAAATTAAGAAACTGACTCACCATACTGACTACAAAGGAAATATCAAAACCAATAATAGTGAGATAGTTCAATTTTTCAACTAATCTTTTGTACTTCTAAAGTTCTGAGAGAGGCTCCCCCTGACTTGATAGGAGTTTAGAATTGGGATCCAAAGGTGTGTCAACAGACTTTGAATTAATTAACCGAGTTTCCTCCCAAATATCCGATGCATACTTCCTTTGTGACATACAAAATCATTGTTGGATTGGTGTTATCTCAATCCCTAACAAATATCTGAGTTTGCCAATATCTTTGGTCCAAAAGTGATGGCAAAGGTATTGCTTTACCTATGAGTTGTCATGGTGATGATTGCCTGTAAGAGCAATGTCATCAACATATACTACTAGATGGATATACCTAGCACTCGAGTGACAGTAAAACACTGAATCATCTGTCTCACTGCGAATCATACCAAATTTGAACAACATTGTTAAACTTTCCAAACCGGACCCTTAGGAGACTACTTCAGGTCATATAAAGATTTGCAGAGACGACATACCAATCTTACAGACTCTCCCTGAGTAACAAAACCGGGAGATTGCTCCACAAAAATTTCTCCCTACAAAATCCTCATAAAGAAAAGCTTTTTTGACATCCAATTGATAAAAAGGTTATTGTTGAAAAGCAATCATGGCTATGAATAAGCGAACAAAAGCCATCTTTCTCACTGGAGAAAAAGTATCACCATAGTTCAAACCAAAAATTTTTATTTTCACCAATAAAGCAATCCTTCATTAAATTTTTTTAAAACTTTTATTTTCAAAGTTTCTTGTATTTAACTATATAAGCGATCTACTAGTTATCACAAAAGCATATGTTATTGCTTCAAGGCACATAAATGCTTTCATATGTAACACTCCTCATTCAAAGCTCCTTGGGCTTGAATTGCAAACAATAAGCAACCCAACCCTATGGTGGAAGATGAAATCTTTAAGTACACTAGACGTCAAAAATGCTTTTCTTAATAGACATTTGCAAGAAGAAATTTATACGGAACAACTTCGAGGTTTTGTTGGGGAGTCTTCTAGATTGATATATCATCTCGTAAATCTTTATATGGCCTTAAGTAGTTTCCTAGGGCTTGGTTTGGAAAATTCAGTAGTGATGTTCAACAATTTGGTATTACTCATAGTAAGGCAGATCATTTAGTTTTTTACCGTCACTCAAGTGTTGGGTTTATTTATCTAGTAGTATATCTTGATGCAATTGTTCTTACAAGTAGTGATCACCTTGGCATCTCTTAGATAAAACAATCTATTTGTCACCACTTTCAGACCAGAGATCTTGGAAAACTTAAATATTTCTTGGGAATTAAGGTAGCACAATCCAATAATGGTATTGTTATCTCTCAAAGGAAGTATGCATTGGATATTTTGAAGGAAATTGGATTAATAAATTCAAAATTTGTTGACACACCCATGGATCCTAATGTCAAACTCCTACTTAGTCAGGATGAACCTAGAATTGATTATATTTATAACAAGCTTGGTACATACGATTTATACGCACTAGATTGAGGGAGAATGTTGAATGTAACGGGCTTAACCCATATTTTCTGTTATTCTGTTACTATTTCTACCTATAAATAAACAACGCTATGTGTGTATGTTACAAAAGGGAGATTAATCCTATATTTATTTATTTTTCTTTATGTTAATAGAAATCAACATACAAAATGAATGGAGGTAACAAGTATCAAATTCTAGACCACACGACCATTGAAGCCCTAATACAATGTCAAGCAAATAACTCTTTGACCTTGAAGCATTGGCAATGCATGAACTAACCCTACAGTATCCAAGTTTTAATTAAAAGAATGGGAGCAGCAAGGATTTAACTCTAGATATTTGGTAATAGAACTCTAATGTCAAGTTAGAAACCAATTACCTAACAACTTAAATTATTGGATGAAGACAGACAAAATGGTTTTATATCAAACAAGGTCCACCAAAAAGCATGTTTCTAGTAAAACAACTAAATGCAGTATATTTTTGTATCTGTGTCTCCTAATATCTTTTGTCTTTTCTCTACCCATCCAATGGACCAATTTTAGTGTCCACTTCTCCAACTTGGGGCCTCTAATCAATCTTCCTGTCACCAAAGTCTCTACTGGTTGCTTCTCGCATGACCAAATCATCTTGTGAGTTTCCCTCATCTCCTAAATAGTTGCTACTACGATCTAACAAAACAACTAAGATAATTTGAACAGGACAAAGGAAAACAACTTACCAACACAATTAAGCATAAAATCAAAAGCTTTTCTTGTCTCTTCCTGACCCTCCATGCCCTTCTTGTCATTGACCTTTCTAATGAAACGAATGTAGCACCGCCTATATACCAAAGGATAGATTGAAACAAAAACATCATTTGCATGTATGAAAGACCAGCTAAATAAGCAGGCTGCTTCATCCATTTTCACAAGAAAAACAATCTTATACAAAAATTAACATCAAACATAACATAGGATAGAGAAGATGGGACACATTCAGAGCACCTACTGCAGAAATTGAGTATTTTTCAAGACCTATGATTTAACTATTCTATGTGAATACTGTATTCGAAGAGCAGTTATTTACTGTCTCTTTGGCAGTTAATTGTTAGCAAAGTCGTTAAGTCAGTTACTCAACTAACTACAGCTGTCACTACCACAATATACTGATCCTATAAATACTGCAGTGTAACCTCTCATCTTTAAGAAATAAAAACAGATTACTTTTCTTCCTGAAAACACTTTACTTTGAACCATTTCTAACTGTTATAAGTAAAATGTCCAATATTTTAAAGATACCCTTGCAAGACAAGTGCCCTCAAGTACGCAAACTAATAAAACCTTACAAGATACCAATCTGAAAATAAGTTTACTAATATTAGTTGATCGAACAGAAATACAGCTATACAAAAGCAGTAATTTTGTAGCCTGTACTCTTCCCAGAAACCTCTTTATCCCCACCCCCAGCTGAAAATCATCCAAAAGAGACAGTAAAAAAAGTACCTCACCAAATGCCATAAACAAGATTAAGCAAATAATATACCATAGAGGAATCTGAAGACAATACAACAAACACCGACTAAAAATCTGTTTTGTAGCATCATCATTATTTGCAGCCATATGTGCTTCGACATATTGCCTCCAAAACTTGGCCTGAGTACAAACAAGTATCAGCAAAAATCAGCCCCATAGCAGAAGAAACGACATAAATTCAATCACAAAACACAGTAAAAACCATAAATTGCCTCCAATAACAACCACCACAACACTCAATCAGAACACTTACAGCAGTTGGAAACAGTAGCAGAAGCTGCTCGTATATAGGTGTGGCCTCCGCAACAGGCAAATGCTGAACAGCACAGAAACAAGATGAATGAGCAAAAGGGTATGCAAAAAATATGAACTTGAGAATTGCATCCGAACCTGAGCCTCGTTTGCCAAGATTTCCGCGGCTTCAATGTTGTACTTGTCTCCGCCACTGGTTTTATCCTAAAAAGTGAAAATTAAATAAAAAAAAGGTCAAATTTTATGCGCATCAACAACGTAGGAGGAAAGAATGAAGGTGTACCATGTCGGAGGTCGGAAACAAAAGACGCCAGGGACAGTTACGCTTTCATGTGACCCAATTTGAAAAAAAAAAAAAAAAAAAGTGTAAAAGGGAAAGAAAAGGAAGAAGAACAGGGGGGAATTTGTTTTTGGGAGAAAAAGGGGGTTGAATGGAGAAGGGTTCATATGGGGTTGGTG